>Ga0315279_10002016_pt1 | contig 31830 bp, 18 predicted proteins | sample YL17G06_20_MG_FD_203694 | JGI IMG/M metagenome (GOLD analysis project Ga0315279, IMG submission 203694) | Sediment microbial communities from Yellowstone Lake, YNP, Wyoming, USA - YL17G06_20 | ecosystem: Environmental > Aquatic > Freshwater > Lake > Sediment | place: USA: Wyoming | collected...
TGTTGACGAGCCCTTCGAATCGTCTTATCACTCAGTTTCGTCGGTTTGGCCATGGCTGCTTTCCTCCATGGCCATATTGTACCATTAGCTCACTTTGACTGCAAATTGGAATTAGTGCCATTCGAGTGCCGTTCGAGTGCTGTTCGGGAGAGACTACGAATTAGACTAACTTGACGGCTTATATGCGCTGAAGTTGAGGAATGAGTCGAGCAGGACGTGTTGCTAATGCGGGAGACTCTCAACGACTGAGATGTGCTGACCGCAGTTGGAGCACGTGATATCGGTTGTCTCCTCGCCGGGCGCTAGATGCAGCGGCTGGCCGCAGGTGCACTTAAACGAAGCCCACCCGGGGCCTTGCCGCGTTATCTGCAGCGGCGCACTTTGCGGTGGCGCCTCTGGCGCCGGCGCCTTCGCCGCTGCCGCGCGCAACGGCGCCTGGCCCTGCCCGGCCATAAACGCTCCCACTTGCGCGGCCGCGGCGACTTGGGCGACGGGCGCCTCGAGTTCGCGATGGCAGCGCGGGCACGACACCTTGTCCTGTTTGAAATCCGGCGGCAGTTTCATCGTCAATCCGCAGGCGCACGGAAGGAAAAGGAACTGGTTGACCTTGCGGAGCACGTCTCCCGCCTGCCGCATGCGCTTGCGCTCGTCAGGCTCTTCCTCTTCAGGCTGCGGCGCGAGGACGGCCTGCGCTTCACCTTGCATGAGCGCCGACGGCGGAATGACCCCGCGACTGCTTCCGCGCACGGTGCGCCACGCGGCGTCATACTGCTGAAAGGACACCGTGCCGCCTATGGCACGCAGGATGCGGATGCGCTCATCAAGCGGCGGGTGCGTGCTTGCGAGACCCACCGCGAACCGGCCTGCCTTCGCGAAAGGATTCACAATATACATCGGCGCGGTGGCCTTGTTGGCGCGCTCGAGAATGTGTTCGTCGGCCCCGATCACCTCGAGAGCCGACGCGAGTCCTTCAGGATAACGCGTCAGCACGGCGCCGTTGGCATCGGCGAGGTACTCGCGGCGTCTCGAAATGGCGAAATAGATCAACTGCGCAATGATCGGGGCAAGAATCGCGAACGCGATGGCTATCAGCAGCATGATCGCCTGTCCCTGGCCGCCGCCCCGCCCCGAACGATAGCGCCGGGAGCCCGCAGCCCCGAAGCGCAGGCCGCGCAGGAAGATCTCGGAGATCATGACTATCGAGCCGAGCAAGATGCCGACCATGGTCATGAACAGCACGTCGCGGTTCACCACATGCGACATCTCGTGCGCGATCACGCCTTGAAGTTCATCGCGCTTGAGCTTCCCGAGCAGCCCCGCCGTGACCGCCACCGAAGCTCGCTGCGGATCGCGGCCAGTGGCAAAGGCGTTGAGCGCCATATCGTTCATGATATACACGCGCGGCATCTTTCCCATGCCGCTCGCGATGGTCATCTCCTCGACGACGTTGAAGAGCTGCGGATGGTCCTTCTTTTCGATCTCCTTGGCCCCGCTCACCGCGAGAAGGATGCCGTCGCCTTGGTAGTACGCCACTAGCGACATGATCCCCCAAACGAGCGCGGCGACGGCGACACCGATCAGGCCTGCGCCGGGCTGCACCGCCTCGCCTATCACGAACCCGAGCACCACAAGTATGAACGCGATCGCGATGACGAGAACGACGGATCTGCGTTGGTTCAATCGAATCTGTTCCCACATGGCCGTGAGTCTCAGCAGGACGTGAAGAAGTTAGTTCCCCTCGTTCTCCTCGTTCCCAAGTTGAACTTGGGAACGAGGAGAACGAGCCCGTGCTCAAGTGAAACTGACCTTCGGCGCTTCGCGCTCGGCAGCCTCCTCGGTCTCGAAGAACTCCGACGCCTGAAAGCTGAATGCGCCCGCCACCACATTGCTCGGAAACATCTGGATCTTGTTGTTGAACCGCATTACCTGGTCGTTGTAGAACTGCCGCGCGAACCCGATCTTGTTCTCCGTAGACGTCAGTTCCTCCTGGAGCGCGAGGAAATTCTGATTCGCCTTCAGGTCCGGGTATGCCTCGACCACCACGAAGAACTGGCCGAGGGCCCGGCTCAAATTCCCTTCGGCCTGCGCCTGCTGCGCCACGCCTGATGCTTGCGCGGCAAGGTTGCGCGCCTTGGTCACGTTCTCGAGCGTCTGCCGCTCATGGACCATGTACCCTTTCACGGTCTCCATAAGATTGGGGATCAGGTCATGCCGGCGTTTCAACTGGACGTCGATCTGCGCCCACGCGTTCTTGACCTGATTGCGCAGTTGCACCAACCCGTTGTAGATGCCGATGACCCACAGCACAAGCACCACCACAACGGCAAGCAAAACCATCAGCGATATCATCGTCCGCTCTCCTTTCCGCGGTTGTCGGTTTAGGAAGTGCACCGCGTACGAGACTATCGTATCAAGCTTTCACCGGCGTCGCAATTCCGGGGGCGCAGCGTCTCTGAAAAAGCTCGCCGGCACACCATGAACACGCCAGCCCGCGATCCACAGGGAAGATCGCGGGCTGAAGACCGTGCCTGGCGGGCATTAGCCCCACAAACTGCGGGACGGAGTCTGTTCGACTATTGGCGCTGCGACCAGAAGTCCAGTAGCGGTGGGATTTGGGGAGCTCGGATGAATGCCACGTGTCCGTCGGCGAAGAGGACATTTCGCCCGGCTGGGTCTGGAAAATCAGTGCGATTCATCGCCACGGGTATCCCGGCGTACACTTGGCCCCACGCGGCGGGATCAAGTTCCCCATGGGTCTGGCTGATGTACTCTTTGATATTGGTGGCAGGGCACAAGAGCAGATAGGAGTCCGTGGACGGCTCATCTTTCGGGCTTGTGACCATCGATGCGTCGGCCAGATACTCGGGGAACACATAGAGCCATCCTGGAGGCGTGTATTCATGGTTATCATTCTCGAACATCTTGATGACCAGCCCGAACTGCTTGAGGTTGTTCTGACAACCCGCCCGCATTTCGCCCAGAGCCACCGGATCAGACAGGCTTGACGCGGACGGCACGGGGCAAGCCATTCCCGTAGTGGTGCCCATGACAACCGCATCGGGATTTGTGTAAGTGACTTTCAGGATAGTACGCGGAAAGAGGAATTCCCCGAGACCGGCGTCGCGCAGGACTTGTTCGCATTTCATCAACGCATCCGGGTAGGGCAGCGATGTGTCGAGATTCCTGAGATCTTTCGTTGCCTCCAATATTGCGTTGGGCGATTTCAGGCCCGGTATGTACTGGACCGTCCGTGTGTTGGAATTGGCAAAGATCGAGAGATCGGGAACGTAGCTTGGTACCAGGTCGTCGAGTTTCGCGGGAAACTGCCCTTCGTGGGCTGACGCGAATCGAACGAGTTGCTGGACCATCCTCTGCACCTCGAGCAACCGCGCCTCTTCAGTCAGTTTCGAGTTCACGTTGGAGCCGCTGACGCGATCGAGTCTCAAGGCGATGTACTCCGGGACTGGCTCTGCCTGCGCGAGCCCCAGCGCATCCAGGGCTTGCGGAGAGAGGTTGGTCAACGGCGCGGTAAACTGGTTCCACTCCGAGTTGAACCCGCCGTATATCGCCCCCAGCGTATTGAATGGGGGCTGCGTCGGGGTGAACTGGGCGTTACTCCCGCTGAGCCGTCCCTCGCCAGCCAAGTCGGCGCCGTCATAAAGCTTCACCGTGCTGCCGGATTGCTCGAGCCGGACTTCCCCGATAGTGCGCGCATCTTGGCCGCCGACGATGAGTCTCACAATCCAGGTCCCGCTCAGGTCAGGCACGTTTGCTGGGGCGGCGTCTTCAACACGGGTCAGCGTTGCCGGCTGGCCCTTGTTGTCCAGGACCACTTCGTCTTGCTTGATCTCGACTACGGTGACGCCGTCAAGGACAGCCTCTCCCTTCTGGAAAACCTGAGGACCTTGTTTCGGGCCTTCTTTGACGTCGATAACCGCCAGCGGATTTTCTCCTGTGATAGTGCCCATAAGCACGAGAGGCAGTTTTGTGCTCTCGAGTGGCGGCGGAGCCGTCGTCGCTTCCGTGACAGCGCCTGCGGCAAGTTTAGGACCTGTTGCAGTGGAAGAAGGTCCCGACGGCTGGGGCGCTACAACGGGAGATACTGATTTGGTGATGCCGGGCGCAGCATGATCCGCGTTGCGCCACTGCTCGAGCGCCAACAGTGCGCCCAACACAAGGAGCAACACCGCCGCCGCGGCAGCCAGCAAGCTGCCGGCAGCGTAACGCCGGTTCCGGGTACCGGATTCGATTCCGTAAACGCGCCGCATCAAATTCGCATGGAACGCCGGTCTGTCGATGCACTGAGCAAACATGGCACGACTCCTTTCCAGTTGTTTGAGTTCGCGCGCCGATTCAGGGTCTTCCCGCATCCAGGCTTCCGCCTCTCGAGACGCTTCGCGGGAAAGCTCGCCATCGAGGTATGCGGACAGATCGCTGGGATCACGCGCCACGGGCTTGTTCTCCTATAAATTGGCCATCCTGATCGAGCACTTGCGCCAGATGCTTTCGCGCACGGTATATCCACACCTTGACTTGGTCGAGGGACGCGCCGAGCGCCTGGGCAATCTCGCCGTAGTTCAACTGTCCAAACTCGCGCAGCATCACAGCCGAGCGTTGGGTCTCCGGAAGCGTGGCCAGAGCCTTCTCGATCTCTTCGCGAAGCATCCCCTGCTCCGTACTCTGAGAAGCTTCGTTCCGCGGACCCGAGGCACTTTGAACCTGACCTCCGGGATCGGAGTTGCGTCGGGACCTGCGCTGGAAGTCCACAACAAGGTTGTGCGCCGTGCTGAAGGCGTACGCGCGCGGGCCGGACCTCACCTTTCCCTCGCGCGCGGCGACGTACAACCGCAAGAGGGCTTCTTGAGTGACATCCTCGGCTTCGCAACGATTTTTCAACATATGCCGAACGTAACTGAACAATTGCGTCTCAATCGAGAGGCAGAACGTGTCGAACGCCGACAAGTCGCCTTTTCGCAGTCGCTTCAGCAGTCCTTGCTCCGCTGCACTCTGATCCACGATTGCTGTCCCGAGATTCCTGGTTCCACTATGGTAGACGTGTCTACAGGGGAAAAGTTACGCCTGACGTCTTCAGCCTGCAAGCAACAGCAGCAGACAGAAGCCGGGAGCCGGCCTACGGAAGGCTGCGATTCTTGAGAACCACGTCGTCGGTGACGGCTTGGCCAGGCGAATCGGCTGAATACTGCCGTTCAGCCGGCCAGTAGCCGTCGCGCGTGTAGGTCACATGGATTTGCGGGCATGGCGTCTTCAGCCACACGGTTCCCCCGCTGATGACCGTTTGCGTGTCGATGATGGGGCGTTCCGGCAGCGAGGCGTCACGGATTGCGACCGTGACGGTCCCGGTGGTCTTGCAGAGGGCGTAGCGTTCGCCCCTCTCCAACTGCGCGTTGTTGGCGGCATCCCACGCCTCTTGCGTATCAGCAAACCAGAAGTTTGCGGTGAATTGGGCAACCGACGGCAGTTCCGCCAGGATGCTCTGGGCCTCCTCGGAACTCGACGGCGAAGGCGGCCGCGTGAGTTGAAGAGCAGCAAGGTTGTCAGTCTCCGCTCCAGGTGGAGGCGGAGGCGTAGTCGGCGTCGGCACTGTCGCTTTGGGTTGTGAAGGGTTCGGTGGCGCTACCTTCTGCCGCGGCGTGGGCGTGGCAGCCGCATTGAGCGGCGTCGTCGCCGACGCGGGAGTCTTCTCGGACGAAGGAGGCTCGTGAGCCGGCGTGGCCGGCGGTTGTGCCTCGTGAGAAGACGGCTCGACCGGAGCCGCGGGTCTATCCTCGCTCTGCGGCTTTGGCGCCTCAGGTTGTCCAGGCTCAGTCTTCGATTGCGGCTCCTTTGCGTTGGCTACTTCTACTTTCGGCTTGTCTGTCTTGGGCTGTTCTGCCTTCGGCGTCTGGGCTTCGGGCTTCTCGGCTCTGGGCTTTTCTGACTTTGGTTTCTCCTGCTTGGGCTGGTCTTCGTTTGCAGTCTCTTTCTGGGCCGTGATGTTCTTGGGTTCCTGCGGCTTTGCTTCTTCCGTCTTGGGTTTTGCCTTAGGCTCCGTCCGTTTCGCGGATGGGCCAGGAGGTTGCGGTGGTTTCGTGGGCGCGGATGCGCCCTGCTCGATGGCTTGTGTCGGGCTGCCCGACGCAAGCGGCGTTGCACTTTGATTGCCTAGGACAACCGTCGCGGCGATCACGCCGACAACCAAGAGAAGTATCGTGGTCAGAATTGCCGGAAGGAGCGTCTTGCGTCTCATCAGGCGCGACAGACGCGGCGTGAATGAGCTTATTCCTCCCGACGACGACTCGTTCCCAAGTGAGGGCTCGTTCCCAAGTTGAACTTGGGAACGAGGACCATATCCGCCAACCGGTACGCCATCAACTTGGGGAGATATCTGGAACTGTCCCGATAACACTGTCGAGAAATCATGCCGGGGAGTCCGAGGCTGCTCACCGATCTCGTCGTTGATCCCCAAGACGGCCGGATCGGGTTCCTGCTTAAGGCTCTCCCGGAGCGCAGCGGCCATCGCGCGGCCATCCTGATACCGCCTCTCGGGGGCCTTGTTGAGCGATTTCATTACGACCCGCGACAGGTTCTCGTTAAGGCCTGTCGTGATCTCGTGCGGCGGCACGGGATCCTCATGCACAATCTTGTGAAGGATCGTGGCGAACACGTCGCCCGTAAAAGGCCGCTGCCCGGTTAGCGTCTCATAAAGGATCACTCCCACAGAGAAAAGGTCGGATCGCCCATCCACTTTCTGTCCCACCACCTGCTCCGGGCTCATGCAATAGGGCGTGCCCACGATGGCGCCGTCCTGCGTCAGGGTCGAGTCGCTGATGCGGGCGATGCCGAAGTCCGCCACTTTGATCGACCCGTCCGTATGCATCAGGATATTGGCCGGCTTCACGTCGCGGTGCACTACGCCGTGCTCGTGGGCCGCCGCCAACGCTGTGCAGATGGTCGTGCCGATCCTGACCGCCTCGTTGGGCTCGAGCCGGCTTCGGTTGCGGAGGCGATCCTTCAGGTTGCCGCCGGCCATGTATTCCATCGCGATGAACGCGACGTCCTTCTCTTGGTCCGCGTCGTAGATGGTCACGATGCCGGGATGGTTGAGCAGCCCCGCGGCACGGGCCTCGCGGAGGAACCGCTCCATCATCTCATCCGTGCGTTCCTCGCCCTCGAGAAGGTCGCGTCGCGCCGCCTTAATGGCCACGCGCCGGCCTATGATCGGGTCAATGCCTTCATACACCACCCCCATGGCGCCTCGCCCGATCTCGCGGACAATCTTATACCGCCCAAGTGTCTTTAGCGCCCTATGTTTCACAATCGTCAACCAACCCGCGAAGGATTACCCGCATTACCGCTCGGATTTGATGATAGGCTTCGTGTCAGAAGTAGTCAACAGCGGGGCTGCCATGGATAAGCCCGGTTTGGTCGGATCTGTGGGGTGCCATGGATAAGCCTGGTTTGGTCGGATCTGTGGGGTGCCATGGATAAGCCTGGTTTGGTCGGATCTGTGGGGTGGCATGGATAAGCCTGGTTTGGCCGGATCAAAGCTACCTCCATAAGGTCAGGCTCCCGAACCGGCCAAACCAGGCTTATCCATGCCACGGCGCAGACCCCTGTAATCAGAAGTTCAGCAGGATTCCTTCGGGGTCGGGTTTTTTTGCCGCGCGGACCATCGAGACAAATACGGCCGTCGCGATGCAGGGAATGATGGATGCGGCGATGAGGATGGGCTGGAAGGACATGCGGTCGGATACGATCCCAATCAGGTAGGTCGAGATGAGCGTGCCGACGCCCGCGCCCGAGCCTGCCAACCCCATGACGGACCCCACGGCGCGCGTGTGGAAAACGTCCGTGGGAAGGGTCAGGAACATGGTGCCGCAGCAAGCATAGGCGAAGCTGGCATAGGCGAAGAGGAACAGCAGTACATAGTAGTTGCTTGTGAATACAGTGAAGATCAGTAAGAGCATGCTCGGCCCGAATATGACCAAGACGGTCCGCCGGGCCTTTCCTACCGGCCAACCTCTCCGAATGAACCAGCTCGATAACCCGCCCCCGAAAAAGTTCCCGATATCGGCCCCGAGAAACGGCGCCCAGAATCCAAGCACGCTTTGTTCAAGGCTGAATCCCTTGCTGGCCAAGTAGAGGCCGAACCACTCAGACATGAAGAACCAGTACGGATCGAGGAGGAATCTGCCAAGGATCAGCCCCCATGCTTGGCGATAGCGCAGCAGTTTCAGAATGGCAACTTTAGGATGGCTCTGATCGTCAGCGGTTTCCGAGCGATCCTGGCGGATGTAATCCAGTTCCTCTTTCGAGAGTCGAGGATGCTTTTCCGGCGGGTAGTACAGGACGCGCCACGCGAGCAGCCAGAGGAAACCCAGTGAGGCAGTGATGACGAACGCAGGACGCCAACTGTCAAACCATTTGTATATGAAAAGAACAATGAACGGCGCCACGGCCCCGCCGACGGACGAGCCGCTGTCGAATAGCGCCACGGCCCATGCCCGTTCTTTCGCGGGAAACCATTCCGACACGGCTTTCGATCCGCCGGGATTGTTCGCGGATTCGCCCGTAGCCAGCAGGAACCGGAATACACTAAAGCTGAAGATCCCTTGTGCCGTCGCCGTGAGGGCGGCGATAATCGAGTAGAAGGCCACGCTGAAGCTCATCCCCTTTCGCGTACCGATCCAGTCGAGAAGACGCCCGAAAACCGTCTGCATGACGGTGTAGGCCACGCGGAACGAGATGAAAATAGTCGCGAAATCGCTGTTGCTCCACGTATATTCCTTTTTGAGTATGGGGGCAAGGGCGTTGAGTGTTTGCCGGTCGATGTAGTTGATAATCGTGATAGCCAGGAGCATCCCGCCGATCCACCACCGCAGATGGCGGATAGGACGGGCACGCCTGTCAGCGCCGCGCGTCGGCGTTCCCGGACCTTCCATGCGAGCGCGCCCTCCCACGGCGCGGCGTTACCTTACGCAAGAGGCCGTCCTGGCGTCAACTGTGCACACCCGCGTCGGACTGGTCGGACAGATCCGACGGGTCCGACAGGTCCGACGTGTCCGACTTGCTCAGGGCTGTTGTTGAGCCAACTCAGGAGAAGATCCTGGCCGCGTGAAGAACATCAACCAGACCAAAGCAGCCAGGCTGCCTGCCATGATGATCCGCGTCATGGACCATGCGGGTGTTTCGCGCGCATCGAGGACCGCCATGTGGGTCGGGTCGCCGGCAGAAGGGCCTTGAGAAAAACGCCAGTTCATCACGCGCACGGCATCGTCCGGCCCCAGCGTGAAGGTGCGTTCCTTGAGCGGACCCTCTTGCGGCACTGCGAAGGAATAGCGAACGCGCGGAGGGCTTGTCTTGCGGAAGTATTCGAGGCTCGCATCGCCTGAGCGCACGGCCTCGCCTTGCCGCAGCCGCAGGTCGCGCGGCGGACCCCTCAGTACGGCCTCGTAAACCGTCGAGTCCTCTTCTGACACAGGGAGCGCCTTCTGCAACGCTTGATCGAGGCGGATTTCAAACGGCATCCCTTCGACAGACCATCTCTCTCCGGCAGAAAGCACTCTTTCGCCACAAGGCTTGTGCTGGTGGTATGCGACGAGCAATGCCTTGCCATCTTCGAAAGCGTAGACCAGTATGACTGTCTCGAGACGCGATGGGTACTCGAACAGAACGCGCGCTTCAGAACTGCGTTCGTTGGCGACGGCTCGTTCGGTCTTCCGCTGGCCGCCCTTTGAGAACTCGACCTCGATCGCAGGTTCAGTGCCGGATTCATCCAGCTTCAGGAGAGTAGCGGTTCCGCCGTTCTTGAGTTCGGCGCCCGTGCCGGGAGCAAATGACGCGGACCAATCCACTACACCGCCCTCGACAACGCCCCACCGCGCGGTCTCGATTCCAGGAAGACCGCCAGCCTGCGCTTGACGTGCTGCTTCCTCGGAGACACACCACGTGAGCCGCAGTGCAATGTCCGGCTCGATCCGTCGCCACGTGTCGGCCGCGACGAACACGTTCTCGGTCCAGCGTTCGGCGGGCCGGCGCAACGAGAGCGCAGCCAGGGGTTCGCCGGAGGGATAGCGCATGAGGCCGGACCATTTCCGCACCGTTTCCATCCGATACGGCTCGCCGTTGATCCGGATGTCCCCTTTGTCTTTCAGATCAATGGTCCGTTCCGAATCAGGCGCCGATATCTTCAGAAGATTGCGTGGTTCTTCCTCATTCAGCACGTCGACTTGCTTCAACAGGATCGAAAACGGCAGACGAGCCGCGTCATATCGACCCGCGCCAAGGAGCTTTGCCGATGTTGCAGGATTTTCAAACGGCAAAGCGTCGGGAGTCTCGTCGTGGAAGTCCTGCTTCCTCCGTAGAAAAGAGATCCGCGGCTCGCCTCGTGCGGCAGCGACGACCAGACGCTCCGATTTCCCTTTCGCAACGCAGATCTCGCCTCTGAAAGCGCAAATCCAGTTCCTCGCTTCGATGATGGCCGCCGCCAGGAATGCGAACAGCACGAGGATTGTCAGGACGCTTTTCATGCGGGGAAGTCTCATTGGGAAAATCCTGTCTGACCCGTCCGACAGGTCTGACTCGTCTGACGAAGGTGCAAATCACTTCGCGGGAATGATCTCGGACGCAGGTATGGCCTCCTCCGATTTCCGCCTGAACAAGGAACGGAGACTGTCTTCCACGCTATACAGGATCGGAATGACGAACAACGTGAGCAAGGTGGCGAACAGCAGGCCCACGATGAAGGGTCTCGCCATCGGGCTCCACCACTGAGCGCTTTCGCCGCCGACGATCCACTTGAATTGCTTGAAGTCGAAACTCACTTCGAGCGCCATCGGGACCAATCCAATCGTTGTCGTCAGCGCGGTCAACATGACCGGGCGGAACCGGGTCATGCCGGCCTCGACAATCGCCTCCTGGGTCGGAAGGCCCTTCTGCCGCATCTGCCTGATAAAATCAATGAGAACGATCCCGTTGTTCACAACGATCCCGGCCAGGCCAATGACCGCCAGCCCGGTCATGATGATGCCGAAGGGCATGTTGAACAGAACGAGCGACATGAACACCCCGGTGAGCGAAAGGACAACTGTGCTGATGATGATCAGGGGGTGTGTGATCGAGTTGAACTCGGCCACCATGACCAGTGTTATCAAGAACAGCGCGGCGATAAATGCCTTCTGAAGGAACGCCTGGGATTCCTCCATGTCCTCGTTTTCCCCCGTGTAGCTGATGCTGTACCCGGGAGGCAAATCGAAACTCTTCAACGCGCCTTGGACGTTCTTCAGGACCCCGGGCGCAAGCATCCCTCCCGCGACCTCGCCCGAGACGGTCACGGTCCGCTTCCGGTCGATCCGCTTGATGCTTCCGAGTCCGCCGCCTTGTTCCATGCTGGCAACGGCGCTGAAGGGAATCGGGCTGCCCTCCAAGTTGATGAGATTCATGCTTTGGAGGTTGGAGATATCCTCGCGGAAGATTTTGGGGAACCTCACCGTGACGTCATACTCGTCGTCCTTTTCGCGGTATTTTCCGGCCTCGATCCCGTCGATGGCCGCCTTCACGTTCAACCCGACGAATTGCGTGTTCAACCCGGCCAGCCTTGCCCGCTGCCGATCCACGTTCACCCGCACCTCTGGTTTCCCCTGATCGTAATCATCGCGAAGGTCGACCAAACCCGGCACATCTTTGACCGCGCGTTTGACCTCCTGAGCGAGTTTGGCGAGAACATTGAAATCGTCACCGCTGATTTCGATGTTCACTGGCGGTCCGGTGGGCGGCCCCTCCTCGTCTTTCTCGATGCGAATATCCGCGCCGGCCATCTGGCCAACCAATGCACGCACGCGCTCGATGACGACCGTCGGCAGGACCTTACAGTATTCCAGATCGGGGAACCTCACCGTAACGCGGTTCAAGTGCGTTCCGGCGGCCCCCCCAAAGCCGCCAAACGACGAGACGCCCCTCGAGCCAACGTTGGAAACGAGGAATTGCATGTTGTCGCGCTCAGGCTGTGCGCGGGACTCGATCTCCTTCACAAACGTGTCGGAGGTGGCAAGGCTCGTGCCCTGCGGACAGTCAATGTCGATGTATGCCCGGTGAGGTTCGATTTCGGGCATGAACTGGATCTGGGCGCCTGAGAGAAAGACGAGGGCGATCGACACGAGGATTGTCACAAAGGCAGCCATCGTCACGAACCGCCACCGTAGCGCCGCGCGCAACACCCTTCCGTAACCGCGAAGGAATACGTTGTGCTTCACCCTGCCGTCCTCGATGACCTTCATCCGTTTCGGCTTCGGCATCCAGAGCGACGCCAATGCCGGGTTCACGACCATCCCCACGAACAGGGAAGCCATCAGGGCGGTGATGACGGTCGTCGGGAGGTAAAACATGAAGTCGCCCATAATGCCGGGCCAGAACAGCAACGGGAAAAAACCCGCGACGGTTGTCAGCGTCGAGCCTATGATCGGCCACGCCACCTCCGAGGCGCCCTGATAGGCCGCCTCGAGCCGGCCCATCCCGAGCTGCATGTGGCGGTAGGTGTTCTCGACAACGACGATGCTGCAATCCACGAGATTCCCGAGCACAAGGATCAGGCTGAACAGGACGATCATGTTGAGGGTGATGCCCGTGAAGAAGAGGATCGCGAACGTGATCAGCATGGAGATGGGTATTGCCAGCGCGATGAAAAGGGCATTCGTGACGCCCATGAAAAGAAAAATGCATGCCAGCACCAGGATCAGGCCGCTCAGGATGCTGTTCTCGAGCTCGTCGACCATGATGCGGATGAAAGTCGCTTCGTCCATGATCACTGCGACATCGGTTCCCTGCGGGAGTTTACTGCGGACCTCGTCAAGAACGGCGTGGACCTCGTCCGAAATGCGTATGATGTTCTCTCCGGCCCGCTTCGAGATCGTCAGAATGATGGCCGGCGTTCCGTTGACACGCGCGATGCTCGTGGATTCCTTGAACGCGTCTTTGATGGTGGCGATGTCGCGCAGGTAGACAACGCCCTTCTCGCCGCGCTTTACGACGAGACTGGTGAGTTCGTCGGGCGTCTTGAATTCACCCGGAACACGCACGAGATACTTCGCCTCGCCAAGGTCAAGCGCGCCGCTCGGAGTGTTGACGTTCTCGAGCCGTGCAAGCAGCGCAAGGTCACTCATCGAGACACCGTATTGCGCCACGCGCTCAGGGTCCACCTCGATTTGGATCTCGCGTTCGACCCCGCCGACGATCTGCGCGTCCAGCACTCCCCTTATTGACTCGACACGGTCCTCGAGACTCTCCGCAATATTCTCTAGGGCGGCGAGACCAATATCCCCCTTCAGGCAAAGCAGGATGATCGGCAACTCGGAGATGTTGATCTCGCCGATGACCGGGTCGTCGGCATCGTTGGGCAGGTCGGGCTTGGCCAAGTCCACCTTGTCGCGGACTTTCTGCAGCGAGGTCTCGATATCCGTTCCTGCTTGGAACTGGATCACCGTGCTCGAGACGCCCTCAAGACTCGTGCTCGTGACCTCCTTAACGCCGGCAAGCCCCGTGAGTTTGCGCTCGATGGGAATGGTTACGAGCGATTCCATGTCCTCCGGCGCCACCCCGCGGTACGATACGGTCACGGTCACAATCGGCACGATGACCTCGGGCGCCGCCTCGCGCGGCAGCGTGAAATAGCTGTAGAGCCCCAAGACAAGAACAAAGGCAAGGAAAACAATCACGGTAACGCTTTGCTTTATGGCAATCTGGTTGAGCCGCATTACTTGACGACCTCGACGACTCTCACCGGATCTCCATCTTGAAGATCGCGTTGACCCGCGACAATCAGCCGTTCCCCCGGCAGCAAGCCACTGACAACCTGAACGCTGTTCCCCTGCAAGACGCCCACCTCGATGGGCCGCGTGCGCGCCGCCCCATCTTTCTCGAGCATCACATACCGCTGGTTTTCCACGGACAACACCGAGAAGATTGGCACTGTGATCGAGTCCGGGTAGGTCCTGCGAACGAGGGCGGATCGCGCGATCATGCCCGGCTTGATCAGACCTTCCGGATTGTCCACTTCGATCTCGCCGATGAACGTGAGCGTGGCTGGTTCGGCGGTCGGCGCGATGCGGTAAATCCTGCCCTGAAACTCTTTGCCCGGCAGAGCGTCCAGTTGAACGGTTACAGGATCGTCCTTGGCAAAGGCCGAAACATCCCGCTCCGGGATGCCCGCCCCGACTTTCACCTTGTGGACTTGGACCAAGCGCAAAAGGGGAATCCCGACGTCTACGAATTCATCCCGCTCCTTGAAGAGCTTGTCGATTACGGCGTCGCTGGGTGCGGCCACCACGCTTTTCTCCAACCGGATCCCTATCAAGCGGACGTTGGCCGCAGCCACATCGCAATCGGCCTGGCTCTTATCCAAAGCTTGGCCCGAAGAGACGCCTTTCGCCGAGAGCGACTTGGCGCGCTGAAGCTCTTGACACGCAAGCTTGTGCTGGGCCTCCGCCTGGTCGAGTTGAGCCCGTACGAGACGCGTGTCTATCTTGAGAAGCTCCTGGCCCTTCTGAACCCGGTCGCCCTCATTCACGCCTTGCCACTCGATCTTGCCGGGGATCTCCGCACTGACCAGGACATCCTGCCAAGGCTGGACGTGTCCCGTCAGCACGAGCTGATCTTTCACCAGCGTGGGCTTCAGCACGTGGACGTTCACGCTGGTGACCTTCCTGTTCTGATCAGGCACGGCCGCCTGGGCCTGCGAGGACGTGCGGATCTTGGACAGCGTAGTCGTGGCCGCGTAACCAACGGCGATGATGGCCACACACAAGATGATGCTCACAAACGCGTGCTTCATGTTCACTCTCTCTCCCTACCGAATCCTCGCGGACTCACGCCTGAACCCCCGAACTTTGGAGTCGCGTCCCGGCAAATGGGCTCTTTATCTCTCTCACCGACGCCGCCGGGCGCTGCGCTCCGTCCATGAAGACATCCACAAGCGCGTCCGCCAGTGCGCTCGTCAGGTGTCCTTCTTCCACGTGCGCCCGCGCCATATTATGCATATCCATAATCCCCGTGAAAACAAGGGCAAGGACCTCCGGATCCCCTCCCCCCAGCTCTCCCGAGTCCAAACCATCCCGCATAATCCCCGCAAGCCGGTCAAACCGGCCTTCCACCATCGCCTGCATCCGATTCCACGACTGTCCCCGTGGACCCGCGAAAAACACGTGAAGGATGAGGCGTACCATCTCCGGCGAACGTTCAGTTTGCTCAAACGCCATCCGCAGGACCGCCTTCAACCGTTCGCGGCATCCCGAAACCTGCGCCGTGATCTCATCTATGAACGCGTTGAACTCTATGAAGCTGCTATGAACCAACCGGCAGAAAAGGTCTTCCTTGTTCTTAAAATAATAGTAGAGAACGGGCCGTGTGACGCCGGCCCGCTCGATAATCTCGCGGATAGAAGTCCCATCGTAACCACTTTCAGAGAAAAGAGTTAGCGCGCTATCTATGAGCCGACGCTCAGCGTCCTTTTGACCATGGTTTCTCTGGCTCGGTTGCGTGGTTGAGATACTCACATTCATCCCGCCTATACCTACCGTTCGTTAGAAACACACTAGGTTACCCTATGTCGCTTCTCCCTGTCAAGGGGGGACGGACGACTCGCAACGCGAACACCCCCTTCCGTCCACTCCGTCCACTCAGTCCATTACATGCTATGCTTGACTTGTTCCCGCTGACTGCTCAAAATGGCGGCCTATGTTGGACGACAACACTCGCTACATGCAATGCGCCCTCCGCGAAGCCGAACGCGCCCTCGACCTCGGTGAGGTGCCCGTGGGGTGCGTCATTGTTCACAACGGCGAGATCATCGGCAAGGCCCATAACCAGCGTGAGGTCTTGCAGGACCCCACGGCGCACGCCGAGATCCTGGCCATCACCCAAGCCGCGGCGCATCTGAAAACCTGGCGCCTCGAGAACACCAAGCTCTACGTCACCCTCGAGCCGTGTCCCATGTGCGCGGGCGCGATCATCTTGGCGCGGGTCGCGGAGGTCTACTTCGGCGCATACGACCCGAAGGCCGGCTGCTGCGGCACCCTGATGAATCTCCTCGAAGACAACCGGTTCAATCATCAGCCCACGCTTTTCCCCGGCCTGCTCGGAGAGGAATGTGGCGCTCTCTTGTCCGATTTTTTCCGCCGCATACGGGAGACCGGAAGAATTCCTCGTCCCGATGCTAACTAGCGCTTTGCCGCGAATGTCCACAGATCTGCCGACATGAGACAGAAACAGCACAAAAGTCATGTGCTTCGTGAGAGTGACCTTTACGGTCCCGTTCGCGATTACCTCGTTGCGCAGGGGTACACAGTGCGCGGCGAGGTGAAAGACTGCGACATCACCGCGGTAAAGGACGAGGATCTCATCATCATCGAGCTCAAGCGGGCATTTGGGACCTCCCTGCTGATGCAAGCCACACAACGGCAACGCGCCACTGATTCCGTTTACGTCGCAATGCCGCAACCGAAAGGCGGCGTCCGCACGCGTCGATGGAGAGCAGTTGTCCATCTGCTCCGCCGATTGGAACTCGGGCTGATCCTCGTGGCGTTCAACCGTTCAAAGCCCTATGTCGAGATCGTGTTTCATCCCCTGCCATACGAGCGGCAGAAGAGCAGGAAGCACAAGCACGCCATCCTGACCGAGATCGCAGGTCGTTCCGGCGATTTCAACGAGGGCGGGACAACGCACCGTAAACGAATGACGGCGTACCGTGAAAACGCGCTGCAAATCGCGTGGTTCCTCGACCGGCACGGCCCATTGACACCCCGCCGGCTGCGCGAACTCGGCACAGGTTCGAAGACCCTGTCCATCCTTGCGAGCAATGTCTACGGTTGGTTCGAGCGCGTCGAACGCGGCGTTTACCGCCTCACACAGCAAGGCCGCGACGAACTCGCTACATATCCTGAAGTCGTGAAGCGCTACGCCGCTGTCGAATCGAAGCGTTAGCCAGGATCCCTCAGAGCGTGTATGGAAAGTCCCTTGGCTCCGGGGTGGCATGGATAAGACGGCGTCGTGTGAGGCCATTCATTGGCCATAACAGCAGAAAGCGACGCCGTCTTATCCATGGCACCCAGTTCTCGAAAGCCATCCCGGAACCTTTCCGTACAAGCTCTCAGCATATGTCCAGCGTACCCCGCCGGAAAATCTCCGGGCATTCCTCGACGCCGCACGGGCTTCATAGCCCATAAAATTTGACAGGGCCGCGTGCCATTCGATAACATCCACCTCGCTTTTGCCGGATGGCCTAATTGGTAGGGCACCTGACTCTGGATCAGGCTAGTCTAGGTTCGAGTCCTAGTCCGGCAGCCATAGACCTAGACGCGGTCCGCCCCGGCGGACCCGCTCTTTTTGTGCGGCCCGTTCATCTAGGGGTCTAGGATGCGAGATTCTCAGTCTTGTCACAGGGGTTCGACTCCCCTACGGGCTGCCACTTTTTCTCTTGCTCTCACCGCACGCCGCTGATCGCGGCCATGCCCGGATCGGCTCAGACGGTCATGCAGGGGAAAGAGGTCCCGTTCAAACCTGCCTGTCCAAGGCCATCTTGATCCAACTCGCGCGTGTGGTCTATCTTCATCCCGGCCTTGCATATTCAGGCTCCGCGGATGTCCGAGATCGGATCGGTGGGCCGCATCCGATGAGGGTCCCCAAACGAGGTTGATATTACGCCCGACGCCTCTTTGGGCGCAAGCGGATGGTTCCAGTGCGGATTCGACACGTGAGTTGCGGACGGGCACACGGGCCAGAGCCGCGAGCAAACGCATCGAACGGAACAGCCGCCAAGATGTTAAGCACATCTATCCGCAATTTCGGTGACGTGTTGCCACATAGTCCCCCTTTGAAGGGGGACTTGTCCATGCACGCCCAAACGCGACGGTGCCGCGTAACAATACGTCACTGGATCTCTCAGCAGGAGGACTAAGGAATGCCACGAGTCTGGGGAGATTGAGCTACTGCGCCGCCTGGAACCAAATCGCTGCGTGCTGCACTTCTGCGCGCGCGGCAGCGACTCATGCGGCCTTTTTGAATTTCCTGCGCGCCGCCAGGGCAAGGGTCCCGATGCCGAGCAGGATCATCGTGGAAGGCTCAGGAACACTGGCAAGGCTGAGGTCGAAACTGTAGGAGCCGACAACAAAGGATCCGCCGCCATATTCCCCGGGCAGGTCGTCCGCGCTGCCCGAAACCCACGCCTCGAAGTGGTAATCGCCGGGCAAAAGCAGGATGTCGGTCAGATTGAGGGTGTCATTGTTGATGGCGTAGTCGATCCCAGGCCCCTGCAACTGGATGACACCGAGGGGCGCCGCCGCTCCGCTCTCGAGAACACTGTGGGAAGCGGAGAAATCCGCGAGAATTCCGGATGTCAGCGTGAAGTCCACCTCGAACTCGGACTTGCCGTGCGCGTTGGCCGACACTCCCTCGAGGGAGCCGAGAGCGGTGCCGGCGACGATATCAAGCGCGCCGGACCCGAAGAACCCAAACGATCCCAGGTCGGAATCCTGACTCACGTCACCGAGAGCCCACGCGACGATATCCGGCGCGCCCGCTCCCGCTCCGACAGTCGCCGATTCCGAAAAGATCGAGGACCACGGCCCTGTCGAAGAGGGTCCGGTGTCCGATACGTTGAAGCTGTCATTCTGGGTGTTGAAGCTGGCGCTGCCGCTGGTGCTGATGTCGCGGGTGATACTGTTGTAGATGATGTCCGCTCCGGCTACCGGAGCCCCGACGATCGCCAACCCCGCCAAGGAAATAGTAAGAACAGCGCAGAAACGACCCCGTACCATGATGAGACTCCCCGTGTTTGGACCCTTCGAAACAGGTCCTGACCCCGGACACAGCTCACACTTTTGGAGCAATTTTCGAGCCAAGATGGCTGCCGTTCACTTGCCCTTGAGTACCAAGCACTTGCGAATACTGACAGGAGGCCGTTACTTAAACGTGCACATGCTGGCATCTGTTATTGTGTCAACCTTGAGCAATTCCCTCCTATGATCCCGCCTCCAAGACGGATGTCCCGACGATGAAAGAGATCCCGAGAGCTTGCGAGCGCCCGTAAAGCGGCTGGAAGTAGGTGGCTCCCATTTCACAATCCCCCATAGCCGAGTTTCTTGATCGCGAATCCCCAATGTTCGTCGACCTTGGCCCGATCGGCTTCATCGATCTGATATTGGTTCTTCTCGTAATCCTGGAGCGTGTCAAGATACCTGGCAATCGGCCCTTGCGCCGCATCCCAGCCGGCTAAGTCCAGTTCCGCATATATACGCTCGAGCTCGGCCAGAGGTCTTTCCTCCAGATCTTCATATCGAATCTCCGCCAACCGCCCCTTCGGAATTCGTTCTTTGACCTCGAAAAACCGCCTCATTATGTCCGCGTAATACTGCAATGCATCCCGCTCCACCTCTTTTGGATCGAGGTCCTGAAAAGTCAGCATGGCCACGAGCTTCTCCCCAAGCCGCAGAGAAGACTTGTAGACCACGTAGGGGTTGCGATAGATATGGATGAATTTCGCCGCCGGAAATACCCGGAGCACGGCTTCCATGCGGGCGGTGTTACAGGGATTCTTCAGTACAAGCTGTTTTCCGCCCATGTGGAATGTGGCTTTCTTAACGAGCTCAAGGTATTCGCGTTTCCAAGTTTCGAACTCACCCTCCCCCACTCCGTCAAACAGAATGTATTTGCGGAAAAGACTCTTGTCCTTGCACCTGGGGAAGAAGATGTACAGGTAGAATGACTGCATGGATGAATTGCTCAGGCAGAATTCCTCTTCCTGGGGAAGGTCCGCCCCTAACGGCATGTTATCCATCGGACGTGTCCGGGGCATCAGCGCTGCCATGATGGGACGGATGATCCCCTGTCCGACCAGGAACGCCTTGGGGGCTTGCGACTGAAATGTGGTGACGAAACCAAACTGCGGGTCATGGCATAGCAGATTGTGCAGGTGCGTCGTCCCGCTGCGCCAGTGTCCGATAATAAACACCGGGTCCTTTTGAATCCGCACCGCATCAATAACCTTTCCGAAAGCTATGCGTTCGTGCAGCCGCGCGATGGCCGACAATGGGCTGAAACACGTCACCATCAGCGCCCGGCCATAGTACTTTGGATCCACGCCCCCGCCCCAGCGCAGCAGACGTATCCAATGACCAAAGGAATTCAGCGCCAATGGATGACCGAGCGCGTAGCGTCGTCCTAGCGATATCCCCATGACTCCTTCTCCCGGGTTGAGCCCATGAGATACATTGCATCTGCCTTAATCTTAGCGAAATCAGACCTCCACGTCTTCTTCCATTGTCAACACCGGCTACGTGCGGTTCGTGCGATACACATTTGGACGGACGTTCGTTTCCGTTTGCAGTTCGCCCGGCATGTCTGGTTAACTTGTCTTGTTCGGATGTTCTCACGAGTTTTCATGAAGCGGTGCTTCTCGCGGAGATGATGAAAGTGTTCGTTGTACACCCTTTAGGGTGCGGGTCAGCAACGAACTCCCGGCTAAAGCCGGTACAACGAACATTCGCATTTTCGGAGTAGACAAGTTGAGGAACCGGATGGACCGAGAAAAGAGAATATGGGTTAGACGTCTGCTACTCGCGCTTGCCACGAGTATAGCAGCACTTATGCTTGTTGTGGGAGTTGTGTACGTCCGAAGCACTCGCGTCATCGAGCTTCAGATACCGCTTACCCCGGATGACAAGACTCCCGGAGCATTATGCAAAGTGGAGCAGGTTGGCAGTTTCGGAACCCTCACTTTTAGGGCTCTCCTTTATTGGGCGGACCTGGAAGAAGGGATATCGGTCCATAACGGCGCCAAACTCTACCGAATCCAGTACTGGACAAAGAGGTACGATGGCACACCCACGGTCGCGTCCGGGCTCTTTGCAGCGCCCGCGGGCGTGCCTTTTCGCGGCGTTGTAAGCTATCAGCACGGAACGCAGACGAATCGTCATACTACCCCCTCTCAGCCCAGTCTTGGCGAGGGCGTGCTTGGTGCGGCCATATTCGCCGGAGAAGGGTACGCCTTCGTGGCGCCCGACTATGTTGGACTGGGGAGCAGCCAGGAGGCTCACACTTACTTGCATACGGAGAGCACCGTAGACGCCGTCATTGACCTCCTGCGGGCGGCGAATGCGTTTACGGCACACCTTCGCAAGGAGTGGCCTGATTCGCTTTACCTTGTTGGTTATTCTCAGGGGGGACACGCCACGCTCGCAACGCAGCGTGCCCTGGAGCGAATGAACGACCCCAGGTTCCGCGTTGTAGCTTGCGCCTCCGTATCGGGAGCCTATGATCTTTCGGGTATCAGTTTCCCGGTAGCACTCGCAGGCGCATCCTCCGCACACTCGTTATACTTGGCGTACTTGGTGAACTCCTATTGCAGAGTTTACAGCCAGCCGCTTGAATCCGTCCTGTCAGCCGCATACGCGGAGAGCGTGCCGCAGCTTTTTGATGGTGAACACAGCGGGGATGAGATAGTCGCCTTATTGCCCCGTAGGCCGCGCGAAATGTTTAACGCCGAGTTTATCGAAAACTACGAGAATGGAAAGCCCACGTGGCTTCTCGATGCCTTGGCAAAAAACCAAGTCGTGGAATGGTCGCCAAAAGCCCCAATACGCTTGTACTTCGGGGAAAAAGACGAGGATGTATCGCCGAAGGAAGCCCAGCGAGCAGTCGCCGAGTTCTCGAAGCGAGGTTGTGATGCGACCCTTGTATCGGTGGGCGCCTGCGGCCATGACGAGTCGATTCTGCGTGCTGTACCCAAAATCAGGGAATGGTTTGAGGAACTCTCAGCAAGGTCCGCTTGGTAACGCTGCAACCGCCGAAAGCCATTCTCACAGATGCTCAAGGACGGGAGCCGGCTTCCTCAATTGGATTGCGGGCTTGACATTCACGTGTGGCGTGCACGGATAACGACTGGGATTCCGGTTTGGACAGGGGCGGATCGACACTATGGATAAGATTGACGTAGTGACCTTCGGGGAGGCGATGGTGCGGTTTTCGCCGCCTGGTTTTCAGCGGATTGAACAGGCCGCGAGCTTTGAAGCGCGCATCGGGGGGGCGGAGCTCAACGTGGCCGTGGCCGTGAGCCGCCTCGGCCTGAAGAGCCGATGGGTCTCGCGTCTCACCAGCAACCCTCTGGGCCGCATGATCTGCAATGAGGCGCGCAAGCACGGCGTGGACACAAGCTTCATCGTTTGGAGTCCGCAGGATCGTGTGGGCCTCTATTTCGTCGAGTTCGGCGCTTCACCGCGGCCCAGTTCCGTGCTATATGACCGCGCCGGGTCCGCCATCAGCAGAATCGCGCCTGGCATGGTCGATTGGGGCGCGGTGCTTGCGGGCGCGCGCCTGTTCCACTGCTCGGGCATCACTCCCGCTCTGAGCGATGCCGCCGCCGCCGTCACAGTGGAAGCGCTCGAGGCCGCAAAGAAAGCCGGCTGCATTGTCTCGTACGATCTGAACTACCGCGGCAAACTGTGGAGCACCGAGAAGGCCCAGGCCGTCCAAACCCCCATGATGGAGTTCGTCGACGTTCTCATCTCGACCGAGGAGGACACGAAGAAGGTCTTCGGCATTACGGGCGATGCCTCCGCCGAAGACGACACGTTCAGGGCCGTTTCATCCGAGACGTATGGCATCGTCGCGCAAAAGCTCGCCGAGAAGTTCCGGCTCCGCGCCGTGGCGATCACGCTCCGCGAGGACATAAGCGTGTGGCGAAACACGTGGGGCGCTGTGGCCTATGCGGACGGAAAAGTCTATGACGGTCCCAAGTTCGAGGTCGAGATCGTCGATCGCGTCGGCGGAGGCGATTCCTTCAGCGCGGGCTTCATCTACGGCCTATTGACGAAGGATATCGAGTACGGCCTGAGGTTCGGCAACGCTTTCAGTGCGCTCGCGCACTCGGTGCCCGGCGATTTCAACTACTGCACTAAGGAAGAAGCCGAGGCCCTGCTCAAGGGCGGCAACCTCCGCATCCGGCGGTAGTTGCGCGGACCCGCTCTCCTTGTCGAGTAGACGGGCGCCGCGAGGCACCCGTCTACTCGACAGCACGAGAGACACGACTGAACGGCAAAGCCTTATGAGTTCTCACCGGCACAGCCGGTGGACTAGCTTTGAATTCAGAGCCATGGGAATATACGTCTCAAGAATTCGAAAGTCCTGCCGTGTTTCTCAGCGTTGAGGTGCTATTCCAAGGCGTTCTTGACGGCTTTCAGGATGGCGTCGCCGCGAAGGTTTTCGGCGACTAATTTCCCCTCCGGATCGATCAAGAAAATCGCGGGAATTCCCTCCACGCCGTATTGGGTTGGAACGTCGGTCTTTTTCCATTCGCCCAGGAATCCCTGTGTCCATTTCATGTCGTTTTCCTGGGCATACTTCTTGGGATCGTCGGGGCTTTCATCAAGGCTGAGGCTGATCAGCGCGAACTTCGGATGGCTCGCGTACGCGCTATGAACGGCCTTGATAGCGGCTGTCTCGCCGCGGCAGGGACCGCACCATGTGGCCCAAAAATCGAGCAGGACGTATCTGCCTCGAAAGTCCGCCAGCTTGAGCGGCTTCCCGTCGACGGTCTTGGCCGCGAACGCCGGAACCGGCTCTCCCAACTTCAGGTGTTGGATCTTGACCGCCTCTTTCAAATCGATTGTGCCGATATCCAACGGTTCATCCGTGCGGCCGCCCGGGATCGCGGGAACTTTGAACTCCTTGGTTGCCGTGCCGATAAGCTCTCCCCAGCCGCACTGGCCCGACGGCGGCGCCGCATTGAGTTGGACGTTCAGCGTGTAGCTTCCTGCGGGGACGTCGTCGGCCACAAACGCCCCGTCCGACTGCACGACGAAGGCGTAGCTAGCGCGTGCGCGTTCATACGCCTTCCCCTCTGGTGACTCCTGCCATTTCGTGTACCACGCGCGTTTCTCCTCGGTGGAGAGGTCCTCCGGGGGTTGAATCTTAGGCGGATTCGAATTGATGCGGAGCTCACCTCGTTGCCAGTTGATTTCCTGCGTGAAGCCGACAGGAATGGCAATGCGCCCTTTGACAGGACGCCCGGTTCCTCCGACTTGAGCATGTACCGTCTGCCCGGGCACGACGTCCGCATAAACGCCGTGTGAATAGGCCATGCCAAGGTCGCCCTTCTTGATTCCACGATAGACGCGCACGGCACCCGGCACAACGCGTTCAAACGCGAACGAGCCGGCCTTATCCGTGGTCAACTGGTACTGGAAAGACACGCGGGGTGTTTGAGGATCCCAGGGACGCTCATACGAGAGCAGCACTGGCTGATCGCTTCCCGGAGCGAACCCGATACGGAGTGTCCCCTCGACGCGCCCCCACGCCTGCACCGTGATTTCCGGATTCTTCTCGAATGCCTCCTTCGACGTTTCGGCATAGCCTGCATCGTGGATCACGGCAATCACATACGGATCCGCCTCGGCAGGAAAGCTGAAGCGGCCTTCGGCATCGCTCTCGACAACGCGGGACTCACGGCGTTCATTGAGCTGCCCATTTTCGAGAAATAGTCCCGCGGCCGGCGTGCACAACACGACTTCGGCGCGTGCCAGTGGCGCTCCATCCGGCCCACGCACCACACCCGCCAACGGTTTGCCTTTCTCGAGTTTGAAGTCGCACATTTGCGTCTCTTCGTCGCTCTTGAACGTGCGGGAAATTGCGGGAAGATACCCATCCGCTTCGACCCGGAGTACATGACCCGGACGGGGGTACGTGAATTCCGCCACGTACTTCCCGTCTCGCCCCTGGATGGACTCACGCCGTTCCCAACTCACGGGCTGGCCGGGGTTCCATGTTATTCCCCGCAAAACTTTGAACTCAACGACCGGCTGTCCCGTCTGGGCATCGACAACGGCTCCGGAGATCCTGAGCGGCGCTGTCAGGGTTATGACGGCCTCTTCGTCTCCCGCGACCAGCGGTTTCCGGCGCACGTCCATGTAACCACGTTTGAGGATCTCACACGCGACCTCGTCCGCGGGCGCGGAGTTCCACACGAAGCAGCCTTCGGAGTCGGTCCTGGTTTCCCACGAAATTGCCCGGCAGGCCCGCCACGTGTCTGCAACGACCATCGTGTCCGATAAGGGCTTTCCATCCTTATCGACGACGCGGCCGCGCAGTGTCCTCCCCTTCTCGAGTGCGAAGCTCACCTCGCCCATATCCTTCGAGACGTCCACGCGGCGCATGTCGGGCGAGTAACTGTCCTTCTGAACCGTCAGGACCATCTCTGCGCCGGGCTTCGAATTCTTGAAGGAGAACATGCCGTCCGCGTCGGTCCGGGTTTCCGGATAATCCGAACCCCACCGGTCTTGGCCTTGCACGACACTCGCGCCGGCAACGGGTTTGCCTTCTTTGTCCGCCACGCGGCCCGCAACCGTGACGCCGCGTTTCATGACCATCTGGCCGGTCATATCGCGCAGCTTGTCCATGGGAGGCTTCGGCGTGCTGCCGTACATTGGGTCGCTGACGTAGTCGGCGTGCGAGAGCTTGATCCAGACATCGTCCAGCTTCGACGGCATGATGTCGCTTTGCCATTTCCCGCGCTCGTCCGTCGTAACGCGGTAATCCCAGATGGCGGGCCTTGGTTTTTGGTCTTCGTTCGAAGGCACGAGCAATGAAACCGTGGCCCCTTTGACGGGCTGGCCGTCCTCGTTAACGATGATCCCGCCGATAGTCGTACCGGGGTCCATCTCGATCAGGAACTCTTCGGGGATTTGGTTGTCAGCAGCCGATCTCCAGGTCATTTTCATTGGGACGCAGCCCTCTTGCGAGGTCTTGATCTCGAGATAGTCCAGTTTGCCCTTGGGAAGGTTGCAGGCGCAACGCCCATCCGCATCCGTAACCGTCTTCACCTCGTTATCCGGGAACCTCAAGGCGACCTCTGCGGCGGGAATTCCCTTCCCGGCTTTGTCCACCACCCGGAGGCGGAAGGGCCGCCGTTCGGCCAGTGGCTCATATGCTGGAATGCCTTTGAGACAGGCGATCTGATCGGGCGATACGGTCGGCGGCAACTTGAGCGTTCGCAAAGCGGAGAGCTTCGACAGGTGCTTTAGTCCGTCCCCGGTGACCTTTGTCTCACTCAGGTTAAGACGAATGAGCCGGGTTAGACTGCCGACGTGCTTGAGGCCGGCGTCGCTGACGCGCGTATGCGATAGATCGAGGTCTTCCAAGGTCTTGAATCCCTTCATGGATTTCAGGCCGTCATCCGTGACGAGCGTCTGGCTCAGGCTCAATTCCCTCAGCCCTCGGAGCGGCTTGAGCACGTCAAGGTCGGAGTCGGCAAGATTGCACTTCTCGATACGCAGGCTATCAATCCCGGCCAGGCGCGAAATCCATGTCAACAATCCGGAATCGAGACGGACTTCCTGCACGACCAGCGCCTGGAGCGCCGTCGGATCGACCTCCGACAACCCCGGAAGGCCGGCTGCCGACTGCTTCGATATCTCGAGCCGCAACGCTTTTTGGGCCGGCACGCGGATTTCGCCCTTCGCGGGCCCAAGGTCTTTCCATTCGTCCGCCGCCGAATCCCAGTCTCGAATCTTTAGGGCGCCCAACGACGCGTCGCCCCGAAACTTAACAAGGCGTTCGCCAGGCGAGCCTGGAGGCTCCGCCAGAGCGGCTCCGGCCATGAATATCGCCAGCACGAGAACGAACCCCGCCAATAGCGTCATCGGCCTACCCTCAAGATGTTTATCCCATTTCATCGACATCGTTTGCATGGCAACGCCTCCTCCCAGTAAGGCGCCGCTTTCGGGCCGGACCCCAGCGCCCTATTTTACATCCCCGCCGTGAAGAAAATGGCCAGACAAAACATCTCCAAGTCTGTGAAATAATGTCCCTGCGATACACCCATCGAGTGAAAGCGCCAAACGCCGCTCGTAATCCCCGCGAAATCGGGAATCCAGCGCGGCGTTTGCGGCGCACAATGCACTTTCTCGATTCACGCCTTCGCGGGAATGACGCTATCGTGGCTATTGTTTTACACATTCTCATACCAAGTTGCAGTCAAGACACAACTAATCGACATCTCTTTTCCATCTGGAAATCAGGAACTCAGGAAGACAATAGTGGCTGTGCTTGTTGACCATTCGTGATTTCCTGAGTTCCAGATTCAGCTGGCACTTAAGGGCGTGATCGTCTCCTTTTGACTGCGAATTGGTATCAGATCGATCTGGCAATTCCCAATAGTGATTACGAATTTCGGGCTGAGTTTTGGGACACCAATCAGCCACCACCGGCAGAGCCGTTGGTATGAGGAAGGCCCAGTAAATGGGCCATGTTCCCTGTCGAGTAGAGGGGTGCCGCGAGGCACGTGTCTACTCGACAGATAGGGGTTCGTTGTACCGCCTTTAAGCGGCCGTTCCGCAGACAGAAACCTCCGGCTAAAGCCGGTACAACCAACATACAAGCACGAGCACAAGCACGAAGGATGGATGGCAGGAATTGCATTCCATGGCGCGGAGACATCAGATCTCGTTCGAGATGATCTGCTCGAGGGTTTGCCGTTTCCGGATCACGGACAAGGCGCCGTCGTTTGACAAGAGCACTTCGGGGGCTTCGGTAAACGAATTGTAGTTCTTGGAAGACATCGCGGCGCAGTAAGCGCCCGCGCCACCCACGACGAGCGCATCGCCGATCCGCGCCTCGGTGAGTTCCCGCGCCAACAGTCCTTCCGGGTTCCCGGGTTCTGGTGTCAGGACATCGCCGCTTTCGCAGCAATGCCCCACGACAAGGTACTCCTCGGTGCTTCGCGGTTCGTTTGTCGCGGGAACCACTACGATAGGGTGTTGCGCGCCGTACATGCTCGGTCGAGCAATCTCCGTCATGCCGCTGTCGGTCTTGATGAAGTTATGCCCGTCCTCGCCCGTGTCAACGATGTCGATAACCGTGCAGACCAACGCGCCCGCGTTGGCGACAAGATACGTTCCGGGCTCGATCTCGAGTCGCAGCTTCCGTCCATGGCGCTGATGAAATGCCTCGAAGTCCTCGACAATGCGCCGCCCAATCACATCCAAGTCGGCCGACGTTTCGTACGCCATGCGGCCTACTTTGAAACCGCCCCCAAGGCTGAGCGTGTGGACGTCCGGCAGGCACGCCGCGATCCCCAGCGAAAGTTGCGCGCACCGGTTCCACATATCGGGATCGACCCCCGAGCCGATATGCGTGTGCATGCGCGTGATGCGAACGCCGCACTCGCCCTGCACCGCGTACACCTCATTCAGGTGCTCGTGCCAGATGCCGAAGCTCGCGGAAGGTCCGCCGACATTCGTGCGGTTGCTGTGTCCTGAGCCAAGCCCAGGGTTAACTCGCAAGCAGACCTCTCCTCCCGGACGCAGCCGCCCGAAGGCGCGGAGTTGGTGGATCGAGCACGCGGTAAACAACACGCCCACGTCGAGCAACTCAGCCAGGTTCCGCGGCAGTTCCTGCGCGGTGATGAGGATTTGCTCCGGAGGCGCCCCGGCCCTCAGCGCGCGCTCCGCTTCGTACCCGCTGCTTGCGTCGATATGGAGTCCCATGGCGTTGAACAGGCGGATGATCGCGGCGGTGGGCAGTGCCTTCATGGCATAACGCGCCGTCAGCCCGTAAGGATTCGGAAAACTCAGCACCTTCTTCGCCTGAGCCTCGAGCGTTCTCTGATCGTAGACGAAGACCGGCGTGCCGAACTCGCGTTGGATTCGCCGGACCAACTCTTCTGTAAGAAAAGACAACCGCTCCATCGCTCCGTGATTCCCGTTAGACCCCAATGCCGCTTAGTCCGTTCGCGCCGAGCACGAACTCGGTACAACGGACTGAGTGCCCTTAGATACCACAAAACGCGCGCGCCAAACCACTTTACGGGTGACGCGACCGAGCTCTCACGGGCTAAAATACGACCTCACAGTTTGGCAGGTCATACTTTAGGACCGTAAGCCCCTCATGTGACACTCTTGTACCGGAGATGAGCAGGCGGCGCAAGTTGGCCAACCTCCTGATGTGCGCAAGGCCGGAATTGCTGATCCGGCTTTGCGCGATCTCGAGCACCTCGAGATGTGTAAGGTTCTCCAGGGCGGCCAGTCCGTCATCCGTAAGTTTCAGACCGAAGAGGTGCAGTTCGCGGAGCCCTGACAAGCCCTTCAATGCCGACAAGCCCGCGTCGCCGACGCTCTTCGAGGTAATCTCGAGCCGCCGCAGCCCCGTCAGGCCGGATAACGCGCCGACGTCCCCATCACTCAACTCGTTTCCAATCAAGATCAAGCTATCGAGCGCATCCGGCGGAAGCAGGGCTAACGGCTTCAGATCTTTGTTCTCTCCCTGTCCGTTTACGAGTTTGACGACTTTTCCGGCCGGGACCGCGATCTCTCCGCGTGCCGTACCCAGCCGTGTCCAGTCCTTCGGATCCGCCGCATCCCATTCGCGAAGGTACAGCATGCCAAGCGGCCCCCCGCCGGAAAACACAAGCTTGCGTGCCGGCGGTGCACTGCCCGCCCCTGCCACAGGAACGGGCGGGACCTCAGACACCTTTGCAGTCGCTAAAGAAGGAGGCAAGGGAGGCGGAGTTTGCTGCGTGGCTACAGGGGTCCCTTCCTGCATCGTGACATCAGCCGTCTTGCCCGCCCACAGGCCCCCTGCGAGCTTCATGTAAGAGATCCCAGCAAGCCCAAGGACAAGAACAACGGTAATCGCCCCGGCCAGAATCGCCAAGCGCCGGCCCGGCGATGCCTCTTTGTCGCGTTCCCGTTTCTCCGGAATGACCGTGCCGCGCGGGACCTTCTCGACCACGCCCGCACGCGTCGCAAGCAGGCGAAGCCGCTCGATCTCCTTCTGGAGCTCAGCCATCTTCTCATCATGCGCCGCGGCGCCCTGCTCCGCCGTCGCCATTGCCTCTTCCTGCGCCTGGAAACTCCGCCGCAGCAACTCGAGCTCCGCACGGGACCCCTCGAGATCGCGCGATTTCGCCGCCTCGCCGGCGTGCAGTTGTTCGATCTCGGCCGCCAACGTCCGTTCGGAACGCGCCGCCCCTTCCGCTTTCTCCCGGAGGACATCAAGTTCCTTGCGGAGCGCGGCCGTCATCTGTTCATGCTCCGCGCGGCTCTCCTCGGCGCTGGCGACGGCCTCCGCCGTCGCACCCTCGCGCTGACGCAGAGCTGCTCGCAACGTCTCAAGCTCCGCCCGTGCATCGTCCAATGCCCGCGACTTCGCATCCGCGGCCGTCCGCAGTCCTTCCATCTCCGACAGCAGCAGTTGCTCCGATTCCGAGGTGCGCGCCGCCTGCGCACGCAGTCCATCCAGCTCCTCGTGCAGCGCGACCACTTTCCGCTCATGCTCGGAGGCCGTCCGCATCACGGACGCCATTGCTTCCTCGCGCGCCGCAAGCGTTCCTCGCAGGTTGCTCAGTTCCGCCCGGGCGTCCTGCAACATTCCGGCCTTCTCCGTCTCATTCGCGCGCAGTTGCTCGATCTCGCTCAACAACTGCTGCTCGGACACCGACGCACGACCCGCCTGCCTTCGCAGATCATCCAGTTCGTTGCGCAGCTCCGACATCTTGCGCTCATGCTCAGAGCTGCTGCGCATTGCCGCCGCGATCGCTTCCTCGCGCGCATCCAACGTCCCGCGTAACGACATCAACTCTGATCGCGATTCCTCGAGCGCCTTGGCCTTTGCGGTCTCGTTTGCCCGCAGTTGCTCGACTTCCGCGAGAAGCTTCCGCTCCGATTTCGACGCCTGCGCGGCTTGCCCGCCCAACGAATCGAGTTCACGCCGCAGCGTCGCCACTTCCCGTTCATGTTCATCGCTGGTTCGCATCGCCGCCGCGACTGCTTCCTCACGCCCCGCCAGGGACGCCCGCAAACTCTCGAGTTCGGCCCGTGCATCGGCAAGCGCACGGCTCTTCGCGCTCTCATTGGCGCGCAACTGCTCGACCTCCGCCGCCACCGCCTGCTCCGAAGCAGCCGCCTCGCCCGCATGTCCGCGGAGCTCCTCGAGGTCGCGCTGGAGCGCGGCCATGCTTTCTTGTGTGGCGCTACTGCTCTTCCGGGCCGCTGCGACGAAGGCCTCCCGCTCTCGAAGCGCTTCGCGGGCCGCTGAGAGTTCGGCGCGCGCCGCCTCCAACTCGTGTGTCTTCGCCGTCTGACTTGCACGCAAATCGTCCACGTCTTTCATGATCTGTTGCTCGGAGGATGTCGCTTCAGCCGCTTGGCCACGCAACGACTCGAGCTCCTGCCGCAATGCCGCGAGCGCTTGCTCGCGCTCCGCGTTCAGCCGCTCCGCGTCGCGGATAGCCGCCTCCCGCTCGCCAAGCGCCTTCCGCAGCGACTCGAGCTCTGATCGCGCCCCTTCAAGCGCGTGCGTCTTCGAGCTCTCGTTCGTTCGCAATTGCTCCACTTCGGCCAGCAATTGCTGTTCAGACTTCGACGCCTGGGCCGCCTGACCGCGCAACGCCTCGAGCTCCTCCTGCAGACGGGCAACCATGCGCTCACGATCCTGGTTGTGTTGTTCCGCCCGCTCGATGGCCGCCTCCCGGTCGCGCAACGCAGTCCGGAGCGATTCCAATTCAGAACGAGCCGTCTCGAGGTCCCGTGACTTCTCCCCCTCGTTGACCCGTAAATGCTCGACCTCCTCCAGGAGTTGCTGCTCGGATCGCGAGGCCTTGTCCGCATTCGCATGAAGCAGGTCCAGTTCCCCGCGAAGCTCGGAAACCACACGCTCCCGTTCAGCGTTCTGGTTCTCGGCGGCAACGATGGTCGATTCCCGTTCCGCCAAGGTCTGCCGCAGCGTGTCCAGTTCGGCCCGTGCGCCATCGAGCGCCTGCGATTTCGCGGCCTCGTTCGAGCGAAGCTGTTCCAC
>Ga0315279_10002018_pt1 | contig 31793 bp, 24 predicted proteins | sample YL17G06_20_MG_FD_203694 | JGI IMG/M metagenome (GOLD analysis project Ga0315279, IMG submission 203694) | Sediment microbial communities from Yellowstone Lake, YNP, Wyoming, USA - YL17G06_20 | ecosystem: Environmental > Aquatic > Freshwater > Lake > Sediment | place: USA: Wyoming | collected...
GCCGACGTCGCCCACAGCCTGTCGTTCGAACCGGCGGCGATCGACAAGGAACGCGGCGTCATCGTCGAGGAATGGCGGCAGGGCCGCGGGGCCGACACCAGGATGCGTGACACGCAGTTCCCCGTGCTGCTGAGAGGTTCGCGCTACGCCGAGCGCGTGCCGATCGGCACGAAGGAGAACATCGAGCAGTTCAAGCCCGAGGCGCTCGAGCGCTTCTACGCGGACTGGTATCGCCCGGACCTGATGGCCGTCGTCGCCGTCGGCGATTTCGACAAGGCGGGCGTGGAGCGGCTGATCAGGGAGCATTTCGCGAAGATCCCGGCGCCCGAGCGGCCGAGGCCGCGACCATCCTACGAGGTGCCGGACCATCCGGAGACGCTCTATGCCGTGGCGACCGACCGGGAAGCGACGATGACCACGGTGAGCGTCTACAACATGCTGCCGCTTCGCGACCAGACGACGGTGGGCGCGTACCGGCAGCAGCAGGTGGAGCGGCTCTACACGCGGATGCTCGACGCCAGGCTGGCCGAGCTGTGGCTGAAGCCCGACCCGCCCTTCGTGCAGGCCGCCACCGACCGCGGCGTGTTCGTGCGGACCAAGGAAGCGGCGATGCTGGTGGCGGCGGTCAGGGAGGACGGCATCGAGCGCGGCCTCGACGCGCTGGTCACCGAGTCGGCCCGGGCCGCCCGTTTCGGCTTTACCGCGACCGAGCTGGAGCGGGAGAAGCGCAGTACGCTGCGGATCTACGAGGGCGCGTTTGCCGAACGCGACAAGGAGGAGTCGTCTGATCTGGCGGCGGAATTCATCCGCAACTTCACGCAGAAGGAACCGATTCCAGGCATCACTTACGAGTACGGGCTGGTGCAGCGCTTCGTGCCCGAGGTCACGCTGGAGGAAGTCAACAAGGTGGCGAAGGAGTGGGCCGGCGGGAGCCGGGTGGTGCTGGTGAACGCGCCGCAGAAGCCGGGGCTGACCGTGCCGGACGGCACGAAGCTGGCCGCCGTGATCAGGAACGCGATGGAACGGAACATCACGGCGCACGTCGACGTCGTCGCCAACCAGCCGTTGCTCGATCGGGCGCCGGAGCCGGGAACGATCGCGAAGACGAGGTCCAGGTTCGGGGTGACGGAATGGGAACTGTCGAACGGCGCCAGGGTAGTGCTGGAGCCGACCTCCTTCAAGGAGGACGAGGTGGCGTTCCGCGCCACCAGCCCCGGAGGCACCTCGCTCGCGAGCGACAAGGACTTCGTCGCCGCGATGACGGCCACCCAGGTGGTCGGGGCCGGCGGCCTCGGTCATTTCGACGTGATCCAGCTCCGGAACGCCCTGAGTGGCAAAGCCGCGTCGGTGAACGCCTTCATCGGCGAGACCGAGGAAGGGCTCGCGGGCGGCGCGTCGCCGAAGGACCTGGAGACGATGTTCCAGTTGATCTACCTGAATTTCACGCAGCCGCGTGCGGATGCCGCCTCGTTCAAGGTGATCACGACGCAGATGAAGGCGATGCTCGCCAACCAGCAGGCGAGCCCCGAGTGGGCGTTCAACCAGGCCGTGCGCGCCGCCCTGTCGCAGAACCATCCCCGGGCGCGTCCGTTGACGCCCGAGATGGTGGACGAGATGGATCTGCAGAAGTCGTTCACCTTCTACAAGGATCGCTTCGCGGACGCCAGCGACTTCACTTTCGTGTTCGCGGGCAACTTCGACCTGGCGGCGATGAAGCCGCTCGTCGAACGGTACCTCGCCTCGCTGCCATCGCTTCGCCGGCACGAAACGTGGAAGAACGTCGGCATCGCGCCGCCCAGGGGCGTCGTCGAGAAGACGGTGAGGAAGGGCATCGAGGCGAAGAGCCAGGCGGCGATCGTCTTCACGGGACCGTTCCCGGTCGATGCTCCGCACCAGGTGGCGCTCGACGCGCTGGGCGTCGTCGTCGAGATGAGGCTGCGGCAGGCGTTGCGCGAGGCGCTGGGCGGGACCTACGACGTTCGGGTGGACGCGAACGCGTCGAAGATTCCCGAGGCCCGCTACAACGTCTCGATCGGGTTCGGCTGCGATCCCGCTCGGACCGAGGAGCTCGTCAAGCGGCTGTTCCGCGAGATCGAGGCGCTGAAGGCCCAGGGTCCGACCGCGGAAGAGGTGAGCGACGCGCGGGAGGCGCTGCGCCGGGACCACGAAAGCGCGCTGGCGCAGAACGGCCGTCTCGTCGAGGAGCTCGCCGACCGGTACGAAAACTCCGAGGACCTCGCGGATTTCTTCGAACTGCCGGCGCAGTACGCCGCCCTGACGGCGGAGGCCGTCCGGGACGCGGCGCGCCGCTGCCTCGACACCGGCAATTACGTGCGGGTTACGCTGTACCCCGAGAGGACGCAGCAGCAGAGCCGCGTGGGTTCCTACGCGGCGGTCAGTTCGAACTCGGCGACGAGCGGCAGATGGTCGCTGGCGACGACGGCGAGCTTCGACCGGTGAAGCCGGAACGCCGTCAGGCGCAGCGCGCGGTCGTAGCAGAAGTGATCGAGGTGGAGCACGGGGAAGAACCCCGGGTGGGTGCGCCGGCGTCCGAGCATCGCGTGCCGTTGATGGCGAATTGGACGCAGCGGGCCCTGATCTGAAGTTGGGGCCCGCGGGAGCTGGATCGAGGAGGCTCGAATGATGCGCGGTCCCGTCCTGGTGGTGGTTCTCGCGGCGGCGGCCGTTTCCGCGCAGCAGCCCGGACGTTCAATGCCCGCCCGGGCGGTGACGGGCGGGGCGGCGATGTACCACGGCAGCTGGATCGACTTCAACAAGAACGGCAGGAAAGACGTCTTCGAGGATTCCGCCGCGGCGCTGGGAAAGCGGGTTGACGACCTGCTGGCGCAGATGACGGTCGAGGAGAAGACCTGCCAGCTGGCCACGCTGTACGGGTACGACAAGGTGCTGAAGGACCAGCTGCCGACGCCCGCGTGGAAGAACGAAATCTGGAAGGACGGCATCGCCAACATCGATGAGCACTGCAACGGCGTGCGCGGCGTCGGCGCCGACTGCGCGAAACCGCCGTCGCGCCACGCCGAGGTCATCAACACGGTCCAGCGCTTCTTCGTCGAGGAAACGCGCCTCGGCATTCCCGTCGATTTCACCAACGAAGGCATCCGCGGCCTCAGCCACTGGGGCGCCACCTCCTTTCCGGCGCAGATCGGCATCGGGTGCACCTGGGATCGCGCGCTCGTGCGCGAGATGGGGCGCGTGACGGGACGCGAAGGCCGCGCGCTCGGCTACACGAACGTGTACGCGCCGATCCTCGATCTCGCGCGCGACCCGCGGTGGGGACGGGTGGTGGAAACCTACGGCGAGGATCCGTTCCTTGCGTCGGTGCTCGGCGTCGAGATGGTGAAGGGACTGCAGGAGCAGGACGTCACCTCCACGCCGAAACACTTCGCCGTCTACAGCGTGCCCAAGGGCGGCCGCGACGGCAACGCGCGGACCGACCCGCACGAAAGCCCGCGCGAGGTGGAAAACGTCCTGCTGGCGCCGTTCCGGGCGGCCTTCCAGAAGGGCGGTGCGCTGGGGACGATGGCGTCCTACAACGATTATGACGGGGTGCCGATCGAGGCCAGCCGCCACTTCCTGATCGACAAGCTGCGCAAGGAGTACGGGTTCAGGGGCTACGTCGTCTCCGACAGCGACGCCGTCAGGTACCTCTGGAGCAAGCACCGCGTCGCCGCGGATTACAAGGACGCGGTGCGCCAGGCGATCAACGCCGGGCTGAACGTCCGCACCGAGTTCAATCCGCCCGCCAACTACATCCTGCCGCTTCGCGAGCTGGTGCGGGAAGGCGCGGTGACCAGGCAGACGCTGGACAGCCGCGTGCGCGACGTCCTTCGGGTGAAATTCATCCGGGGTCTCTTCGACCGCCCGTACGTCGCGAGCCCCGCCGACGCCGACCGCGTGGTCCGCGCGCCGGAACACCTGGCCCTCGCTCACCGCGCATCGCGCGAGTCGCTGGTCCTGCTGAAGAACGAGGGCAACCTGCTTCCGCTCGGCAAGACGGTCGGTTCGATCCTCGTGGTGGGCCCGAACGCGATCGGGCCGCAGGCGCCGGAGCCGAACTCGTACGGTCCGTACGACCCCGCGACGATCTCGGTGCTCGATGGCATCCGGCGAACCGTGTCGCCGACGACGGATGTGAAGTACGCGCTCGGCTGCGAGCTCGTCGATCCGGACTGGCCGGAATCGGAGATCCTCCCGCAGCCGATGTCCGACAGGGAGAAAGCGCTGATAGACGAGGCAACCGGTCTCGCCAGGCAGGTGGAAGCGGTCGTTGTCGTTGTCGGCGAGTCCCACCTCATCGTCGGCGAGAGCCGGACGCGCACCAGCCTGGATCTGCCCGGCCGGCAACTCGATCTGATCAAGGCTCTGCACGCCACCGGGACGCCGACGATCGTCGTGTTGATCAACGGCCGCGCGTTGACCATCAACTGGGTGGCGAGGAACGTGCCCGCCGTCCTCGAGGCCATGTTTCCGGGCGAGTTCGGCGGCCTGGCCGTTGCCGAAGCGCTGTTCGGCGACCTGAACCCGGGCGGCAAGCTGTCGTTCACCGTGCCGAAGACGGTTGGGCAGATCCCGATGAACTTCCCGACAAGGCCGGCCGCGCAGGCCGAGCAGCGCGGAGGCGGCCCGAACGGCAAGGCGACGCAGGTGAACGGCGTGCTGTACCCGTTCGGCCACGGGCTCGGCTACACGACGTTCCGCTACGACAACCTGCAGGTCGCGCCGCGGAGCCAGAAGCCGGGCGGCCTTGTCCGCGTGTCCGTGGACGTCACCAACACGGGGACGCGAGATGGCGACGAGATCGTGCAGCTCTACCTGCAGGATGTCCTGAGCAGCGTCATCACCTACGAGCAGCTGCTGCGGGGCTTCGAGCGCATCCACCTGGCCGCGGGCGAGAAACGCACGGTGTCGTTCACGCTCGGTCCCGAGGATCTCCAGTTGCTCGACGGCGAGATGCGGTGGGTCCTGGAGCCGGGAAGCTTCGAGGTGCGGATCGGCAGTTCGTCCACCGACATTCGCGTGAAGGACCGGTTCGAGATCGTGCGGTGAGGGTGAAGTGAGTCTTCGGCGCCGCGGCCAGCCATGCTGTTCCTCCTTGGGAGCTACCTCGAACGCCTCGGCGTCCTCGTCATGATCCTCGGCCACGGCGGGGAGAAGCGGCTCCGCGACCCGGGGCATGCGGGCATTCCCGATCTCTTTCTCTATCGTCTGGCACGTCTGCGCGGGTTCGGGCGATCACCCAATCAGCGCGTCGCGCCGCGCACGCCCGGCGGTTGCCTTCACCCCGAGACGATGCTACCGTCGTCGTCCCTCGGGTACGGACTTCGCACCTGAACAATGGACCGGCGAGCGCGAACGCAGCAGTCGCGCGAACGCCGGCGGGAGGGTGCGATGGCGCAGGAAACCGTTGAAAAGCGTGTGTCGGCGTTGGAGAAGACGGTGCAAAACCAGGTGACGAGTCGGGATCTCGAAGCCTCGCAGACGGCGCTCAGCGCGCAGATCCTGCAACTGGGCGCCGAGATGCGCGTTGAATTCTCTGCCCTGCGCGAGGAGATCCGTGGGGGCGACGAGGAGACGCGGCGGGTGCTGCGCGACGAGATTCGCGCGGGCGACGAAGAGACGCGGCGGGTGCTGCGCGACGAGATTCGCGCGGGCGACGAGGAGACGCGGCAGGTGCTGCGTGACGAGATTCGCGCGGGCGACGAAGAGACGCGGCGGGTGCTGCGCGAGGAGATCCGCGCGGGCGACGAGGAGACGCGGCGGGTGCTGCGCGACGAGATTCGCGCGGGCGACGAGGAGACGCGGCAGGTGCTGCGCGACGAGATTCGCGCAGGCGACGAGGAGACGCGGCAGGTCCTGCGCGACGAGATTCGCGCGGGCGACGAAGAGACGCGGCGGGTGCTGCGCGACGAGATCCGCGGGGGCGACGAGCAGACGCGGGGCCTCGTCGAGGAAAGGACTGCCGACCTTCTTGCCGTCATCGCGGCGGGAAACGAGGAGATCCGCCGACACGCCCGAATGCTGCACGACGAAGTCATCGAGCGCATCAAGGCAATCAGCACGGGCTAGCGGCGTTGGAGCCGCGCAGATCCTCTCACGGCCGCCTCGCGGCGTGACTATCATGTCCATCCGACCCATCAAGCGAGTCGTTCAATCCAAGCTCACCACCGAGGGCGCTGGGGTGAAGCTGCGGCGCGCGTTCGGGTTCGGCAACACCGCCGAGTTCGACCCGTTCCTGCTGCTCGACGATTTTCGCAACGACAACCCGGACGACTATCTCGCGGGCTTTCCCTGGCACCCGCACCGCGGCATCGAGACCATCACCTACGTGCTGGCCGGCACCGTCGAGCACGGCGACAGCCTCGGGAACCGCGGCAGCCTCGGGGCCGGCGATGTCCAATGGATGACGGCGGGCAGCGGCATCCTGTACCAGGAGATGCCCCGCGGCGACACCCAGGGCCGCATGCACGGTTTCCAGCTGTGGGCCAATCTCCCCGCGTCGCTGAAGATGACGGACCCGCGTTACCAGGACGTATCGTCACGCGACATCCCGGAAGTGATTGACGATGACGGCACGCGCGTGCGCGTGATCTGCGGAAACTTCTGGGGCAAGGCGGGACCGGTGGATCGCGTGGCGGCCGATCCGCGCTATCTCGACGTCTTCGTGCCTCCGGGCCGGCGGAAGCGCCTGGCCGTGGAGACATCCCACCACGCGTTCGCGTACGTCTTTGCGGGATCGGGCACGTTCCGCGAAGCGTCCGAGCCGCGTGAAGTTCGGACCGAACACGTGGGGCGGACCGACGCGGCCGGTCCGGCCGAGATCGGTAACCGATCGCTCGTGCTGTTCGATCGCGGAGACGAGGTGGTCGTCCAGGCGGGAGACGAGGGCATCCGGTTCCTGCTCGTGTCGGGACAACCGATCGAGGAGCCCGTCGCCTGGTACGGGCCGATCGTGATGAACACCGAAGAGCAGCTGCGGCAGGCGTACGCGGAGCTGCGGGAAGGGACGTTCATCAAGCGCCGGCAAGGCTGAAGCCTTGTCCTGCCGGAGGACGGCGTCGCCCGGCAGGACTGAAGCCTTGCCCTGCCGCGGCTCCATCAACCTGCTGGTTCACGAGTACGCCCGCCTCGACAGACGCCGGGTTCACGAGTGCCTCAATATCCGCCTGGACGACCTGCGCGCCTTCGCGGCCGACGTCGCCGGGTACCTTCGGACGCTCGAACAGGAGCGGGGCGGCCGCGACTAGCGCATGCGCCCCGCCAGGCGGTCGAGCTGCCCGGCCTCGAGGACGATGAACAACCCCTCGCCGTCCGCGTAGACCGTTCCACCCTCGCCCGTCAGCCGGCCGCGCGTGCGAATCTTGCGGCCGTCCACCTGCTCGATGCGGGCTTCGATCGTCGCCTCGAGGCCGATCGGCACCATCTCGTGAAAATCGATCGTGATGCGCGCGGCCACCACCGGATAGCCGGCGTGCCACGCGGCACCGCCCATCGCTTCGTCCAGCGCCGAGGCGACGCTGCCGCCGTGCGCGTGGCCGGGCGGGCCCTCGGTGCCGGGCCCGAACCACACGCGCGCCACCAGCACGTTGTCGCTCGCGCGATGGAAGTAGCTCACGCGCAGGCGATCGCTCTGCGGGTCGCCCGAGACGAATGCTCCGCCGCCGGCGAGGCGCGGGAACGGATCGACGGGCGTGAGGTCGGAAGGGACGAGATCGTCGGTCGGACTGGTCATGGTGGAAGTGTAGAACGGATGGGCCTAACGCTGCTCGAGCATCTCGAGGATCAGCCCGGCGGCCACCTCGGCGCCGTTGGTGGCGGGGCGCTCGGGCGCGGGTGGTTGCGCGAGCACGGCGTCGAGGTGCGCGCGCCAGCAGCCGGCGTACAGATCGTCCTGGCTGATGAAGCGCGAGCGCACGATGCGCGGCAGGCAGTCGACCAGCACCTCGTATTCGACGAACCGTCCGCGCGAGGTGTAGAGCATCGCCGTGTCGTTGGCCACGCACTCGGCAATGATCCCGTAGCCGGGCTTGGTGACGACGACATCGGACGCGGCGACGAGATCCTCGTAGCGGAGGCCGAAGTCGTACAGGACGCGCTCGTCGATGTGAACGATGGAGCCGGCGGCAGGGGCGACCCGTGCGTCGCCCCTGCGTGTTGCGACAGTGCCAGGGCCCGTCGTGAGGAGCAGGTACTCGCCGAGCGCGTCGATCCGATCGAGGTCGAGGCCCTGCAATCCGTGGCCGCCGAACGACAGCAGCGCGAGCCGGCGATCGGTGGGCAGGCCGAGCGCCGAGCGGACCTGCTGCACATTTCGCCGCGAGCGCCTCGCCACCAGCGGAATGTCGCGAATCGTCCGGATGGACGAGAACCCGCCGTGCATCGGCAGGCGCAGGGCGAGCGCGGCGGTTTTGTACGCCTGGCGCAGCACCGGTACGAGATCGGGCGCGGCGGAGGCCGTCTCGGCGTAGCCGTCGTAGATCCAATCCCAGGTGAAGTTGCCGAGGGCGATCGCGGGAATGCCGGCGAGCGCCGCCGCGCGAAACGCCAGCGGCGGGATGTCGGCGACCACCAGGCACGCGCCTGCCTGCCGCAGTCCCGCCGCTTCGGTCTCGGCCCTCGCATGAAGATCCCGGTGGAACCCGGCGGCGCGGCGGATACTCGCGGCGACATCCAGGCGCAGGCTGTCCACCTGGACGATGCCGGTGTCGGTTTCGGCGGCCTCGAACTGCACGGGGTGGCGAAGCGTCAGGTCGAACAGCCACCGCTCGGCCGGCGTGCGCACGACGACCGGCAGGTTCGGCCGCCGATCGAACAGCGCATTGAGGACCTCGATGTCACGCGAGGCGTGGCCGAACCCGTGACCGGAGATGTAGAAGAAGATGGACAAGGGTTTCGCGCCAGCTACTTGACCGCCCGATACACGAAGGCCGGCGGCACGTTGAACCACACCGTCCGCGTCACCGACACCTGCCGGAACTGCTGAGACAGGCGGCGGCGGAAGCGGCGACCCGGCGGCAGGAGCAGTCCCTGGAGATAGGCGAACGTCACGAACCTCCCACCCGGGGCCAGCACGTCGTCGATCGCGCGCAGCAGGTCGTCCTGCAGCGCGGGCGGAAAGGCGGCAAATGGAAGACCCGACACGATGCAGTCGCAGCTGCTGTGCCCGCAGGCCTCCACGTACCGGCGCACCGACACGGCCGAGTCGTGGTACACCCGCGCGTGGGGGCAGCGCCTGCGCGTCGCCGCCACGAACGCTTCGTTGATCTCGATGGCAAAGAAATCGGCGCCCGGCGGCAGCCGGCCCAGAATGGCCTCGGTAAAAGCGCCGGTGCCGGGGCCGAATTCCGCGACCAGGCTGGCCTGCTCGAGACCGGCCGCGTCGGTGATCATCCGCGCGAGGCCGGGCGAGCTGGGGGCGATTGCTCCGGTGGCGCCGGGCTTTCTGAGGAACTCGCCGAAGAAACGGAACATCTCCATGAGGTCTTTTCTTCACCCGCGCGCAGCGCAGGGGCCGTATTCCGCTGAGACAGCAGGGGGGACGTCATCCTCGAGATGCACCGCGCGCCCGTGGTGAGGCCGGCCCGCGTCAGTGTTGCACCGGCGCGGGCAGCGCGACGCGCAGCACTTCCTCGAGTGTCTGCACCGGCACGAACTGCATCTCGCGCCGCACCTCGGATGGCAGCTCCTCGAGGTCGGGGGTATTGCGGTCGGGCAGGATGAACGTCTTGATGCCGTAGCGGCGCGCGGCCAGGGCCTTCTCGCGGATGCCGCCCACCGGCAGCACCAGGCCGGTCAGCGTGATCTCGCCCGTCATCGCCACGTCCTCGCGCACCGGCTCGCTTCGCGCCGCCGACAATATCGCCGTCGCCATCGTCACGCCGGCCGACGGGCCGTCCTTCGGAATGGCGCCCGCCGGCACGTGGACGTGCAGGTCGTGGCGCTCCAGGAAGTTCGCGTCGATGCCCAGCTCCTCCGCGTGGGCGCGGATGTGGCTGACCGCCGCCCGCGCCGACTCCTGCATGACGCTGCCCAGCTGCCCGGTGAGGATGATCTGCTGGTTGCCGCCGGGCAGCAGCGTCGCCTCGATGAACAGCACGTCGCCGCCCGTCTCGGTCCACGCCACGCCGGTCGCGACGCCGGGACGCGAGGTGCGGAACGCCACTTCGCGGCGGAACCGCGCGGGACCGAGGAACTCGTGCAGGTCCGCCAGATCGACGCGCGCAATCAGCGGCGTCGCTCCCTGCAGCGTGACGTTGACCACGCCGCCGGCGCTGACGAACCGCGCCGCCACCTTGCGGGCAATCGCGCCGATCTGGCGTTCGACGTTGCGCACCCCGGCCTCGCGCGTGTACTCGGCGATGATCTCGCGCAGCGCCGCATCGGTGATCTCGACCGAGCCCTTCGGCAGGCCGTTCTCCGCCAGCTGTCGCGGAATCAGGTACTGGCGCGCGATCTGGACCTTCTCCTCGTCCGTGTAGCCGGCCAGCGCAATCAGCTCCATGCGGTCCAGCAGCGCCGGGTGCACGGTGCCCACCTGGTTGGCGGTGGCGATGAACAGCACGCGCGACAGATCGAAGGGAATCTCCAGGTAGTGATCGCGGAACGAGTTGTTCTGCGCGGGATCGAGCACCTCGAGCAGCGCCGCCGCCGGATCGCCCTGGAACCCGCCGGGCATCACCTTGTCGAGCTCGTCGAGCATGAACACGGGGTTGGCCGAGCCGGACTGTTTGATCGCCTGGATGATCCGCCCGGGCATCGAGCCGATGTAGGTGCGCCGGTGCCCGCGAATCTCCGCCTCGTCGCGCACGCCGCCCAGCGAGATGCGCACGAACTTGCGGTTCATCGCGCGCGCAATCGACTGGCCGAGCGAGGTCTTGCCGACACCCGGCGGGCCGACGAAGCAGAGGATCGGCCCCTTCATGTCGCCTTTCAGCTTCCGCACGGCGAGGTATTCGACGATCCGCTCCTTCACCTTGTCGAGGTCGTAGTGATCCTCGTCCAGGACGCGGCGCGCTTCGATCGGGTCGAGCCGATCCTCGGTGGTGACCGACCAGGGCACGTCGAGGATCCATTCCACGTAAGTGCGCACCATCTGGTACTCGGGCGACGACGAAGTCATCCGATCCATCCGGTCCAGTTCACGCGTCACCACCTGGAGGACGTGTTCCGGCAGGTTCGCCGTCGCGATGCGCTCGCGCAGTTCGGCGGTGTCGCGCTCTTCCTTCTCGCCGAGTTCCTCCTGGATGGCCTTCAGCTGCTGGCGCAGGTAGTACTGCCGCTGCTGGTCGGTCATCTCCTGCTGCGTCTGCGATTCGATCCGGCCCTTGAGTTCGAGGACCGAGATCTCGCGGCTCAGCACCGCCGCCACCGCCTGCAGCTTCACCAGCAGGCGGTTCTCGACCAGCAGCGCCTGCTTGTCGGCCGGGCTCATGTCGAGCAGCGTGGCCAGCAGGTAGCACAGGCGCAGCGGCTCGTCGATCGACATCACCGCGCCGCGCAGCTCCTGCGACAGGCCGCTGGCCAGCGACAGCGCCTTGTCGACCAGCTCGCGCAGCCGGCGCATGTAGGCGTCCACTTCGAGCGACTGCTCGATCTGCTCCGGGCGCGGTGCGATCGTCGCCCGCATCACGTTGCCGTCGCGGGTGATCGACAGCGCCTCGACGCGCGCCAGGCCCTCGACGATGACGTGCAGGCCGGTGGGCGCCTTGACCATCTGCCGCACGATGCCGACCGTTCCGACGCGCTGCAGGTCATCGGGCTGCGGTTCTTCCGCCTCTCCTTCCTGCAGGGCCAGCAGCACCATGCGATCGGTGGCGAGCGCACGGTTGATCGATTCGACCGAGACCGGCCGGTTGACGGCAAGCGGGTGCAGCGTCAGCGGGAAGACGACCGTCTGACGAAGAGGCAGGACCGGGACTTCAGCCGGCAGCGCCGGCGTCTGGGTAACGGACGGAGTGGCCATGCTGGTTGCTCATTGTCGCACAGCTCATCGACAGGGAGTCCAGCTGGATGCTCTGGCCTCCGGTGCTGGAGAAGGAATCGGCATAATCGGCGTAATCTGGGGATAATATTCATCAGTACATGATCGATGTCGTCATCGCGGGCGCCGGCCCCGCGGGGTGCATTACGGGCATCGTGCTCGCGCGCGCAGGCGTGCGGATGGTGATGCTCGATCGCGCCGGCTTCCCCCGCCCGAAACTCTGCGGCGACAGCCTCAACCCGGGAGCCGTCGCGCTGCTCGACCGCTTCGAACTGACCGGCTTTCCCGAGGAGCGGGCGGTGCCTGCCGACGGAATGATCGTCACGGGCGAGGCCGGCGTGCGCGTCGAAGGGCGTTATCCGCCCGGCGTGCGCGGACGGTTCATCAGTCGCACCGATCTCGATTCGTGGTTGCTCGAACAGGCCCTGGGCGCGGGCGTCGAGGTGCAAGAGCGCGCGCGCGTGGTGGGAGCCGTGCTCTCCGACGGCGTGCGGGGACGGGAAGTGACGGGCGTGCGCGTTGCGCGAGCCCCGCGCGGTGAATGCGCGCTCGCTTCGCGGCTGACGATTGCCGCCGACGGCCGGCGGTCCGCGCTCGCCTTCGGCCTCGGTCTCGCGCGCCATCCCGCGCGGCCGCGCCGCTGGGCAGTCGGTGGCTACTTCGAGGGCGTGAGCGGTCTCTCGTCGCTCGGCGAAATGCACATCCGCGCCGGAAGCTACATTGGCGTCGCACCGCTTCCCGGCGGGATCGCCAACGCGTGCCTCGTCACGCACCGCATTGCCGGGTTGCGCGGACATCACGACCTCGGTGCGGTGCTGTCCGCGCAGATCGCTCGCGACCCGATGCTCGGGCCGCGATTTGCGTCCGCACGCCCGGTCACCCGTCCCGTCGCGCTTGGCCCGCTGGCGGTCGACGCCAGCGGCGCGGGCATTCCCGGGCTGCTGCTGGCGGGCGATGCCGCCGGCTTCGTCGACCCGATGACGGGCGACGGCCTGTTCTTCGCGATGCGCGGTGGCGAACTGGCGGCGCGGGCGGCGCTTCTCGCGTTGTCGGGGCGCACCGATTCGCCGCATCACTGGCTGGCAGGGGAGCGCAACCGCGAATTCCGCTTCAAGCGCGGCTTCAACCGCTCGCTGCGGCTGATCGTGTCGCAACCACGCGCCGTGTGCATGGCGTCGCACCTGGCGAAGGTCTGCCCGGCATCGATTCGCCGGCTCGTGCAAATCGCCGGCGACGTGGGTGCCACCGGTCTAAAGACCGGCGGTCCCACACAGCTTGTCTAAAGACCGGCGGTCCCACACAGCTTGTCTAAAGACCGGCGATCCCACACAGCTTGACCAACGGCCAGCGAAGGCTCCAGGCTCCGGGCTCCAGGCGGGATCCGATGGCCCGACTGCGAGCAACGACCCGCCTACGCTCGCCCGATGGCGTGCGAGCTACGGCGTGGCCTCGCCATAGCTGGGCGATGCCTCAAGCGCCCAGCGAAGGCGGGCTAACGACCACCGTCCCACCACTCCACCCGCTGGCGCTCAGGCCGGCGGAACACGAAGACCGCCAGCGCGCCGGTGAGGAAGCCGGCGATGTGAGCCCAGAACGCGACGCCGCCCGCGGCGGTGCCGGTGGACAGGGCGACGGTGCCCACTCCGATGAACAGCTGGATGACGAACCAGTAACCGAGGAAGAACACCGCGGGCACTTCGATGATCCAGAAGATGAACGGGAAGACCATCGTCAGCACCCGCGAGCGTGGGTAGAGGACCAGGTAGGCACCCATCACGCCCGCGATCGCGCCGCTCGCGCCGACGGTCGGCACGAACGAGTAGGGCGAGACCGCGGCCTGCACACCGCCGCCCACCAGGCCGCAGAGCAGGTAGAACACCAGGTATCGGAAGTGGCCGAAGCGATCTTCGACGTTGTCGCCGAAGATCCACAGGAACCACATGTTGCCGATGATGTGAGACCAGCTGGCGTGCAGGAACATCGACGTCAGCACCGACGTCCACGTGAACCGCACGGGCACCATGCCGTAGTGATTGACGAAGGCCTGGCGCACATCGCCGGGCAGCGACATTTCGAACAGGAACGCCACCACGTTGACGGCGATCAGGCCGACCGTGACGAACGGCGTCGTCCGCGACGGGATGACGTCCCTGAGGGGAATCATGTAGGCAGTATAGCGAACTAATTCATAATCGAACTACATGCCCAACGCACCTGTTGCCGGCGCCCTGGCGCCGGCGGGCTGCCTGCTCGCGCGTCCTGCCAACGCGTCGGCCCATGCCCGGTGTTTCTGCCGATCGGATTTCCTGCAGGTCTGGCCGCGTTTGCCGCGATCCTGACCGCCTGCCGGAGGTACGATGCGCGTCCCCCTCTTGCCGCTGTGCCCGTAGGCAACCGAACCTGTCGTTGAAGCTTGACCTGCCGACCGGCGCCACCTATAACAGGCCGTGCCGACTTGCACCACGGCCTGTCAGACATCTTCCAAGGCCAGAATCGTGACGGGTGAAGCAGGGTTCGGATGGCGCGCCTATGATCTGCAAAGTGTGCGGGACGGAGATCGCCGACAAGGCCCTCATCTGCTACCGGTGCGGCACGTCCACCTTCGAGCCGGCGCGACGCGAACGGCCGAGGCGGCGCCGCCCGACGAACCTCGTGCCGAGCCTCATCGCGCTGCTGGTCCTCGTCGTGGCCGCGCTCCTGATGGCGCGCGCCGCGGTCGGCGCCGTTCCGCGGACCATCGGCGTCGTCCTGCTGGTGCTTGCGGCGGTTGCCATCCTGTTGCAGACCCTCTCGCGCCGTCGACGGCGGTGAACCGCGCTGCCCGAAAGCCCGAAAGCCCAAAGCCCAAGGCCCAAAGCGACGTGGGCGGAGCAAGCTCCGCCCCTACCTCTTGGTTCCGGCCTTCGGCTTCGGCGCGCTCGCGGCGCCCTTGACCAGCCGCGCCTCGATCCCCGGCAGCGCCGTCATCAGCACGTCGCCCACCACCTGCAGGCTCCTCGCGCTCGTCTTGTCCAGCGTGTCCTCGCGCGTGTGCCACCAGCCCGCCTCGGCGTAGTGGTTCAGGTCGATGATATCCACGGCCTGGACGCCGGCGTCGAGGAACGGGATGTGATCGTCTTCGATCGGCCCGGGCCTCTCGGGGAAGTGTTCCTGCACGCCCAGCTTCCTCGCCGCCCGCCAGATGGCGTCGGTCAGCCACGGCGTCGAGTTGCTCTCGCGATCGAGCGTGAGATCGCGCGCGCCGATCATGTCCACGAGCACGAGCGCCCGGATCTGCTTGAGCGTGCCCGCGCGCCTGGCCGCCTCGACGTAGTAGCGGCTGCCGTAGGTGTGATCGGTGCCGCGCCACTCGGTGGGGTGGAACGCCTCCTCGCCGTCGAGGAACAGGATCTCCATCGTCAACGGGTTCTTGCGGGCCTTCAGCACGCGCGCCAGCTCGAGCAGGAACGCGGCGCTCGATCCGCCGTCGTTCGCCCCGACGAACGTGAAGTCGCGGTACAGCTTCGTGTCGTAATGGCCCGCAAAGATGATCCGCTCCGGCCGCACGCCGGGAATGGTCGCGATGACGTTGGTCATCTTCACCGGCCCGACGGGCGTGCTGGCGTCGAAGGACTGATCCGACACCTGGATGCCAATCGCCTGGAGCTGCTGCCGGAAGTAGCCGCGCGTCGATTCCAGGGCCGGCGAGCCCGCGGGCCGCGGGCCGAAGGCGACGATTTGCCGCAGGTGCTGGTACGCGCGACTGCTGTCGAAGGCGGTGTGTGCGGCGGTGGCCAGCGCAAGAGCCAGGGCCGCGCTGACGGCGAGGGCGAGCGGAATAGTCTTTTTCAACTGCGTGCCTCTCGAGCAGGTCGTTGTGGACTTGCGACCTTGGGCTTTGGGCCTTGGCTCTTCGGCTTTGGGCCTGGGCCTCGACGAGCGTGGCCTGGAGCCTGGAGCCTGGAGCCATCGTGATCAGACCGCCTGCAGGCTCCGCTCGTCAAGAGCCGGTTCGTTGCGCGGGCCGGCGCCGGTGTAGATTTGCCTTGGCCGCGCGATTTTCTGCTCGGGATCGGCGAGCACGCTCGCTGCAGAAGAGACGCCACGCCTCGTCCACCGGGTGCTTCCGGCAGAACACGCAGACCTGCCGGGAACCCACGTACTCATTATATGGGGCGGGCTTGCCAAGCCGAAGCGCCCGCCTTCGCTTGTCGCGATGAGCATCGTGCGACAAGCTGCGGCGAGGCAGCCTTCAGCGAGACGGGCGCGAAGGCTGGTGGGGCAGGTGGGGCTGGGGGGCTGGTGGGGCTGGTGGGGCCGGGGGGCGGGACCAGGGACTGAAAGTGGTTTCAAAACCGGTGCGGGTGGCCGCGGGCGGACCCCTGTCGCGCACGGGCCGTACCGAGGTACCTGTCCGAGGCCCGGGAGCGACAGTGGGTCCGACCGGCGGACAGGACCCGGACGGGTTTTGAAACCACTTCCAGGGACCAGGCAGTAGGGATCGGGGATCGGGGATCGAGGGGAACCAAGGGCCTGCTCAGTCAATAGTCCAGAGTCAATAGTCTATCGTTGCGAGGGGTTGCGCGGGGACAACTCTCGACTCTCGACTCTCGACTATCTAGGGACCAGGGACTAGGGATCAAAGTCGCCGCCGTGGTGCCGCACGTCGCGCGCCGACACCAAGAAAATGATGTCCTCGGCGATGTTGGTGGCGTGATCGCCGATCCGCTCGAGGTGGCGCGAAATGAGGATGAGATCCAGCGACGGCTCGACCTTCGCGGGATTCTCCATCATGTGCGTCAGCAGTTCGCGGAAGACCTGGCTCTTCAGCGAGTCGAGCCGGTCGTCACGGTCGAGGACTGCCTGCGCCAAGGCGAGGTCGCGACCGACGAACGCGTCCAGCGCGTCGCGCAGCATGGATTCGGCAATCTCCGCCATGCGCGGCAGGTCCACCAGCGCCTTCACCGGGGGGTGCCGCAGGTACCGCCGGGATGCCTCTGCAATGTTGACGGCCAGATCGCCGACGCGTTCGAGATCCGTGTTGATCTTCACGGCCGCGACGATCATGCGCAGGTCGATCGCCATCGGCTGCTGCAGCGCCAGCAGCGTGAAGGCGCGATTGTCGATCTCGATGTGCAGCTGGTTGATCGGCTCGTCGCCCGACAGCACCGCATCCAGGGCGCTGGCGTCGCGTTCGACCAGCGCGCGGACGGCCGCCTGCACCCGTTGTTCGGCCAGCCCCCCCATGGCCAACAGGCGCTCCTTCAGCAGGCCCAGCTCCTGCTGGAAGTGCCGGACGACGCGCTCGATGGAGGGGGTGGACATGCTGGCGATCTTGCTCGTCCGGAGTCCGGAGTCCGGTGTCCGGTGTCCGAAAGTTCGAAGTCCGGCGGTCGACTATCGAAGCCGCCAGGTCTGACCCTCGGACCCTCTCGGGACCTTCGGACTCTTGTCTATCCAAATCGTCCCGTGATGTAATCCTCGGTCAGCTTCTCGCGCGGCGCGGTGAAAATCTGCTCCGTCCGATCGTATTCGACCAGCCGGCCGAGCCAGAAGAAGGCCGTCAGATCCGACACGCGTGCCGCCTGCTGCATGTTGTGCGTGACGATGACAATCGTGTAGCGCTGCTTCAGGCGGTAGATCAGTTCCTCGATGCGTTGGGTGGCGATCGGGTCGAGCGCCGAGGCCGGTTCGTCCATCAGCAGGATCTCCGGTTCCACGGCCAGCGCGCGCGCGATGCACAACCGCTGCTGCTGCCCGCCCGAGAGCGACAGCGCGCTCTCTTCCAGCCGGTCCTTCACCTCGTCCCACAGCGCCGCGGACCGCAGGCTGTCCTCGACGCGCCCGCGCAGCTCCTGTCGCGTCCGCGCCAGGCCGTTCACGCGAATGCCGTAGGCGACGTTGTCGAAGATCGACTTCGGGAACGGGTTCGACTTCTGAAAGACCATGCCGACACGGCGCCGCAAATCCACGACGTCGACGCCCGGCCGATACACGTCGCTGCCGTCCACGATGACGCGCCCCGTGACCCTGGTTCCGGGGATCGTGTCGTTCAGCCGGTTCAGGGTGCGCAGGAACGTGCTCTTGCCGCAGCCGGACGGTCCGATGAAGGCCGTGACGAGGTTCGGCGGGATGGCCAGCGAGATGCCCTCGAGCGCGCGCTTCGCCCCATAGTAGAAGTCGAGGTTCTCAACCTGGATCCTCGCCGCCTGCGACCGCGGCAGCGCTTGCGGTGGCCCCTGACGGATCGCACCAGGCCGGTCGGAGCCTGCCAGGAATGCAGGGCGCACCGCGACCGATTGCCGCGCGGTCCCGGTGTGAAGCTCGGCCAGGGCAGTCCGGTGGTCGTCCACGCTTCGACGGTATCGGCCCGGCGTTTCCACCCGGTTTCCGCCAAGTTAAATCCAGGTTACGCATTGATTTTCCGGCGGTTCTAAAGGCGCGAGGCCCGGCGACCGAAGATTACAGAGATGGCCTGGCTTGGCTTTGGTGTCCTTTACGCGGTCGCCTACTGGATTGTGGGCACCTTCCTGCAGGGTTCCCCCCTGGCGGCGCCCTGGATCCGCCTCCCGGCGTTGCTGGTTCCGCCGCTGCTCGGCATCCACACCATCGTCCGGCGGCGCCAGGCCTGGACGGGCTGTCAATGGCTCTTCTGGGCCACGATCGCCCTGGGCCTGATGATGTCGGCCATCGGGCTGGTGGGCTGGACGGTCGACGAGCTGCTGTTGCACCGCGAAACCTCGTGGCTCGGGTGGCACGCGGTGTTCGCCCTGTTCGGCGCGGCGGCGCCCCTTCTGGCGCTGATTGCGCAGCCGCACCGCGGCAGCCGGGAAGACGCGGCCGCGAGCACCGCGGTCGACATCGCGGGCATCGCCGTCGTCATCGGGTTCCTGTACTCGTACTTCGTCACCGCGCAAGACTCGTTTCCTGCCGCGTCCACCCCGTTCTTCTCGCTGATTGCGCTCTCGGAGCTCCAGCAGTTCCTGATCGCCGTGGGGCTGACCGTTGCTGCGATCGTCGCCCGGCGGTCGGCCTGGGGGCCGACCTACCGGCGCCTGGCCCTCGGGTTGTGGGTGCAGTTCGCCGCCATGAGCCTCAGCAACATGGGGATCTGGCAGGGCGAATACCGCGGCCTGTTCGTCTACGACTTCGTCTGGATCGTGCCGTTCGCGTTCTATCCCTGGGCCGCCCAGGCGGCTCCGGCCTCGACCGAAGACACCTGTCCGGACGGCGACGTGTCGTTCACGCCCTCGCGCCCGTGGATGATCTTCGGTGCGCTGGCCCTGGTGCCGCTGATCGACCTGGCGTTCCGGAAGGCGCTGCCGCTCGGCGCGACCGGAGCCGTCCGGGACGTGTCGATGGCCGTCACCCTGGTTTCGACGCTCCCGATCCTGATGGCGCGGCTGGCGGTTGAACGCGCGCAGACCCAGCACGCCGACACGAAGCTGCGGCTGCTGGCGGCCGCCATCGAGCAGGCCGACGAACTGATCTGGATCGTGACGCGCGAGGGCCGCTTCAAGCACACCAACGGCGCGTTGCGGCGCGCGGTCGGGTACACGCTCGAGGAGTTCGAGACGCTGGACTTGAAGGATCTGGTGGCCGAGGAATCCGCCGAACAGGCGCGATCGGTGGACGAGGCCGTGCGCACCGGCCAGGGGTGGCATGGCACGATCGTGCGCCGGCGCCGCGACGGGTCGACCTTCTGCTCGTCGGCGACGGTGGTCCCGCTCAGTGACGAGCGCGGCCGGATGACGGCGGTGCTCGGCGTCGAGCGCGACATCACCGAGGAACTCCAGCTGCGCCAGCAGCTGATTCACACCGAGCGATTGTCCGCGGCCGGCCAGCTGGTGTCGGGCGTCGCCCACGAACTGAACAACCCGTTGCAGTCGATCCTCGGCTTCACCGAGCTGCTGATCGACTCCGAGCGGCGGCGGTCGACCCGGCGCGACCTGGAACGCGTGCGCGCCGAGGCCGAGCGCGCCGGCAAGATCGTGGGGAACCTGCTGGCGTTCGTGCGCCGCACGTCGATCGAACGCGCGGCGGCGGATTTGAACGATCTCGTCCGGGGCGCGATCGCCATCCGGGCCTACGAGCTGAAGACCCGCAACATCGAGCTCGAGGAGTACTACGCGGCCGACCTGGGGCCCATCGTCGTGAACCGCGAGGAGATCCGGCAGATCCTCATCAACCTCATTCTCAACGCCGAGCACGCGATGCAGTCGGCGCACGCCGCCGGCCGGTTGGTCGTGCGCACCGGCGCGGCCGGCGCCGGCGTGTTCGTTGAAATCTGCGATGACGGCCCGGGTGTGCCCGCGCACCTGGCGGGCCAGATCTTCGAGCCCTTTTTCACCACCAAGGGAGTTGGCGAAGGGACCGGGCTGGGGCTGCCGATCAGCCTCGGCATCGCCGAGGCGCACGGTGGCTCGCTGGTGCTGGTGCCGTCGAGGAGCGGCGCGTGTTTCAGGTTGACCTTGCCCACCTGCCGGCAGGCGCGCACGCCCGAGGAGGTCGCGATCGCGACCGCCCGCGCGGCTGCCGAGATCGGGCACCGCGCCCTGGTGGTCGACGATGAGCTGTCGGTGCGGGACCTGCTGCAGCGCCTCCTGGAGAAACGCGGGTTCGCGGTCGACGTGGCGGAAGACGGCCGGGCCGCCTCGTCACTGCTCGAATCGCACCGCTACGACGTGATCCTCTGCGATATCCGGATGCCGAGGATGGGCGGGCTGATGTTGTACGAGCGGATCCGGTCGGACCATCCGCACCTGCTGCGGGGGTTTGCGTTCATCACCGGCGACACGCTCAACCCGGAGATCCCGCGCCTCATCGAGCCGACGCACGTGCCCGTCTTGTCGAAACCCTTCGCGACCGCCGATCTCGACCAACTGCTGCACCAGCTGCAACCGGCGCTGTCGTGACGGTGCCTCGCCTCGAGGCCCAAAGCCCAGAGCCTAAAGCCCAGGAGAAGGGGGAGGGCCGCGAACGGCGGGTGTTCTACACCACGGTGCCGTCTTTGACGATGCCGCCTTTCGGCACGATGACGATGCCGCTGCGGATGTAGTAGCCATCCCCGTCGGCGTGCGGCACGCCCGCTTCGTTCAGGAGGCGGACGTCGTTCCCGATGCGCGCGTTCTTGTCGACGATCACCCGATCCAGCACCGCATTGCGGCCCAGCCCGAGCCGGGGCGCCTCGGCCGGGTGCGGCGCCTCGTCGTCGGTTCCGTAGAAGTCGGCGCCGAGCAGGACGGACCGGGTGATGCGGCACCCCTCGCGGATCTGCGACCGGATGCCCACGATCGAGTCGCGCACGGTGCTGCGATCCAGCGAGCAGCCCTCGGCGACGATGGCGCGATCGAGCGTGCAGCTGGTGAGCCGCGAGCCGGGCAGGAACCGCGGGCGCGTGTAGATGGGCCGGCGCGGATCGTAGAAGTTGAACGGCGCCGCCGGGGCGGTCAGCATCATGTTCACGTCGTAGAACGACTCGACGGTGCCGACATCCGCCCAGTAGCCGCGGAACAGGAACGCGTTGACGCGGCGCCGGCCGAGCAGCGCGGGAATGATCTCGTGACCGAAATCCAGGCCCGGTTCCTGCGCGAGCGTCTCGAGCAGCACGTCGCGGGAAAAGACGTAGATGCCCATCGAGGCGACGAAGGGCCTGTCGGCCGGCGGCCCCATGAAGGTGGATCCGGACGGCACGCTCGCGCCGATTTCCGCCAGGCGCTCGGCGTCTGGCTTCTCGTCGAAGCCGACGATGCGGCCGTCGCGGTCGAAGCGGAAGATGCCCATCGAGCTGGCGTCCCGGGTCGCTACCGGCTGCGCCGCGATCGTGATGTCGGCGTTGCGCTCGACGTGCGCATCGATGAGCTCCGAGTAGTCCATCCGGTAGAGGTGATCGCCGGCCAGGATCAGGAAGTACTCGACGTCGAGATCCACGAAGTGGCGCGCCGCCTGCCTGACGGCATCCGCCGTGCCCTGGAACCAGTTCGGGTTGTCCGGCGTCTGCTCGGCCGCGAGGATCCCGACGAAGCCGCGCGAGAAGGTGTCCATCCGGTACGTCTCGCTCACGTGGCGATTGAGCGAGGCGGAGTTGAACTGCGTGAGCACGAAGATGCGGCGCAACCCGGCGTGCAGGCAGTTGCTGATGGGCACGTCGATCAGGCGGTACTTGCCGCCGATCGGCACCGCGGGCTTGGAGCGCATCAGCGTGAGCGGAAACAGGCGGGTGCCGCGACCGCCGCCGAGGATGATGGCCAGGACGTCATTCATACGGCAGCCTCACCGTGAACACGGCGCCGCCTTCGGGCCGGTTGGCGGCGCGCACCTCGCCCGACAGGCGCTGCACCAGGTGCTTGACGATCGACAGCCCGAGCCCGGTGCCGCCCGATTCGCGCGACCGCGCCTTGTCGACGCGGTAGAAGCGCTCGAAGATCCGCTCGAGGTCGCTCTCGGGAATGCCCGGGCCCTGGTCCGCGACGCGAAGGACCAGGCATGGCCGCTGGACTGAAGACGGGAGGTCGGGCGGTCCCGGCGGGCGGTCCGACGCCGCGGGCCCGCGATCGGGCGTGCTCTCCAGCGTGGCCGACACGTCGATGAGGCTGTCCTCGGGCGAGTAGCTCGATGCGTTCTCGACGATGTTGCGCAGCGTGTCCTGCAGCTTCGCGACGTCGATGACGATGGTGCCAATCGACGGGTCCACGCGGATGCTCACGCGCTGGCGCTTCTGCTCGATCGACGGCGAGAGGTCGCGCACGACCGTGCCCAGCAGCTCGTCGAGCGAGCAGGGCTCGCTGTCGATGGGCTCTTCCCGCGCGTCGAGGCTGGCCAGCCGCAGCAGGTCCCTCACCAGCCGCTCCATCCGGTCTGTCTGCCGTGCGATGACGGTCAGGAAGCGGTCCCGTTCCGCGGCGTCCAGCCCCTCTTCGCGCAGCGCGTCCACGTATCCGCGCACCGCGGTGAGCGGCGTGCGCAGCTCGTGCGACACGTTGGCGACGAAGTCGCGGCGCACCCGGTCGCTGCGCCGCAGGTCGGTGACGTCGTGCAGCACGAGCACCGCGCCGGTGGCCGACGGCGCCGCCACCGGGGTGGCGCGTGCCACGAGCACACGCGACGATCGCGGCACCTGGAACTCGATGCCCTCGGGATGGCCGCCCCGCAGGGCCTGGCCCAGGATCTCGACGATGCCCGGGTGTCGGACCGACTCGAGGTAGGACCGGCCGACGGCCTCCTCGTCGAGGCCGAGCATCACGCGCGCCGCGCGGTTGGCGAGCTGCAACCGCCCGTCGGCGTCGACGACCAGCACGCCTTCGAGCATACCCGTCAGGATCGCTTCCAGCCGCGCGCGATCTTCGGCGAGCTCCGACATCCGCCCGCTCAGTTGCCGGACCGAGTCGTCCAGGACGCGCGCCACGGTTCCCAGTTCGTCGTTCTCGTAGTCGCGCGCCGGGTGCGACACGTCGCCGGCCGCATAGGCCCGCGCGGTGGCGGCGATGGCGTTCACGCGGCGGCCCAGCAGGTGCGAGGACAGCCAGGCGAGCGCGAACGCACTGACCAGGGCGACGGCCAGGGCGAGCAGCGTGGCGTGGCGCACGACGCGCAGCTGCTGCCCGACGTCGGTGAGCGGCAGCGCCAGCCGGACAACGGCCACCAGCGGATGCTGCGCGGGGACGGCGACGTACAGCATGTCGGTGCCGAGCGTGTGGCTGTACCGGCGCGCGAGGCCGAGGCCGTGCGCGCGGGCGGCCACCACCTCGGGACGGCCGGCGTGGTTCTCCAGGCCGCCGAGGGCGTGACGCGGGACCGCGGAGTCGCCAACCACGCGCCCGCCGGCCGCGATCAGCGTCACACGCGCCTCGATCTGGCGCCCGATCCGATCCGCCTCGTCGTCGATCGCGGCCTCGCTGGTCGCCTGGTGATGCGACAGCAGCTCGGCCGCCAGCCGCGTCTCCGATACGAGCGACCGCTCGATCCGCTGGTCCATCTGGCGGGTGACCGACACCGACAGCGGGACGGCGCCCACCAGCACGGCCGCGGTGGCGACCGAGAACACGGCGAGAAACGTCTTCGCACGGAAGCCGATCCGCATCAGCGTCCCGCCTGGCCGGCGCCGGGGTCGGCGGAGGTCGCATCGAGCAGCTTGTAGCCGAACTGCTTCACGGTCTCGAGTGACGAGGCGAGGATGGGCAGTTTCTCGCGAAGGCGCCGGACGTGCACGTCCACCGTGCGCGTGCCGCCGGTGTACTGGTAGCCCCAGACGTCGGTGAGCAGGACGTCGCGCGACAGCACGCGGCCGCGGTGCCTCAGGAAATACTCGAGCAGCAGGAATTCCTTCGCCGTCAGCCGCACGTCGCGGTCCTCGTCGCGCACCACGTGCCGGTCGAGGTCAACCGTCAGCGGGCCGTAGCGCAACGCCGCGCCGCCGGCCGGCGGCGGCCCGATGCGCCGCAGCAGCGCCCCGACGCGCGCGACGAGCTCGCGCGGGCTGAACGGCTTGGTGACGTAGTCGTCCGCCCCGCTCTCGAGGCCCAGGATGCGGTCGCCCTCCTGCGCTCGCGCCGTCACCATGATGATCGGCAGGCGGGCAATCGAGGCGTCGCCGCGGATGGCGCGACACACCTCGAGGCCGGACATGCCCGGGAGCATCAGGTCGAGGATGAGGACGTCGGGCGCCTCCTCCTGGATGCGCGGCAGCGCCTCGCTCCCCGACGCGAGCACGTCCACGCGGTGGCCCGCCTTCACCAGGTAGTGGCGAATCAACTCGGCGATGTCGCGGTCGTCCTCGACGACGAGTATGCGGGGCATGGCGAATAGTGTCGCTCAGGCGCGAATCTTCAGCGCCCCCGGGTGTACGACGCCCACGAGCCGGTTGCCGCCTTCCACCGGGTCGCCGTCCACGTGAAACCGGAGCGGCACGTCGGCCTCGATCACCACGCGCGTCACCTGGCGCGTCAGCACGCCGGCCGCCCGGTGCAGCGTGCCGGTGAACAGGTGCCGCGCTCCGGCCATCCGCGCCACGAACGGCCTGTCCCGCACGACGACCACGTCGAGCAGGCCATCGTCCAGCGAGGCACTGGCTGCCACGATAGCACCGTTTCCGTACTGTGGTGAATTGGCGAGGGCCACGATGAGCGCGCGTTCGCGGATCTCGTCGCCGGCCAGGTCGAGGACGTACTCGAGCGCGCGATAGCGCAGGCCGGCCTGGATCGCGATCGAGATGTACGGAAGCGGGCCGCGCCGCGCGCCGCGGCTGGCGAACCTCGAGGCGACCTCGGCGTCGAGACCGACGCCCGCCACGTTCACGAAGAAGCGCCCTGCCAGCGAGCCGGCATCGATGCGGCGTTCGGGCCGCTCGAGGCCGTGGGCGAGCGCGGCGGCAGGGTCCAGCGGGATGCCCAGCGCGCGGGCGAGGCCGTTGCCGGACCCGGCCGGCACGATCGCAAGGGCGGTCCCGGTTGACGCCACCCCGCGCGCGACCTCGTTGATCGTGCCGTCGCCTCCCCACGCAAAGACGACGTCGTAGAGCTGGGCGGCGGCGTGGCGCGCGAGATCCTCGGCGTGGCCGGGGCGCTCGGTCAGCTGAACCTCGGTGCGGGCGCCGAGCACCCGCCTGGCCAGCTCGGCCCGGGCAGGCCCCGCACGCCGGCCACCGCGGCGGCCGGCAATCGGGTTGATGATGACGAGGGCGCGCACCTGGTCAGCGTAGCACACGGCGGACGGCCGTGACGTCCGCCATCGAAGCGCAGCACCCGACGCATCGGCGAGAATCAGCGGGAATCTGCGGACCGGCACGACCATGCGCGCCCGGCGCCCGCGGGAGCGCGCCTATTGGTTGGCGCGACGGATGCGCTGCGCGAACTGCTCGACGTACTGCTTCAGGCTGCGGACGACATTGTCGCCGTGTCCGCTTGCCGCCCCGCCCGCCAGCCCGCCTTCGTGGATGAGGGAAACCTGCACGAGGACTGGACTGTCCTGGTATGAGAGTTTCGCGGTCGTGTGCGTGTAGAGGGTAGCGTCGTACCGGGAGATGCAGAGCCCCGTCGGCACGCTCATGGTGATGACGTGCAGGTAGACGTAAGTGTCGTTGTCGGAATCGCGAACGACTTTCAGTCCGCTGTCGGCCAGGATCTTCGATGCCGCCGCCTGGATGGTGTCGCGGTTCAGCCCGCACGCCGCCGCCTGGGCAGTCAAGTCCTCGACCACGACACCGACCACCGTGATGCCCTTGAGCTCGACGTCCGGCCTCTGCGCAAACGCCGGAGAGGCGACGAGCGTCGTGCAAAAAGCGAAGGCCGCGGCAACGCGCCACGAATGTCCGGTCATGGATGGCTCCTTTCGACGCGACCAGCATACCGCTGACGAATTTGTCATGTCACCTGCAGGACCGTGCGTGAATGTCGGAGGAGGGGGCACGGTTGCCCCGCCCCGACCATCGTGCGCGTTCCCTAAGTCGTGACCCGTCAAGGCGTAATCGGTCGGTTTCGGCGATGGACCGGAGAGGGCACAACAGTTGCTAGAACGGCTGAGCTCCCCGACCTCGGGTCGATCATGGAATTCGGAGATTACGCCGCACGCGAAACGTCCGCGCTGGTCGATCGTGTCATGGCCGGAGTGTCGGAGAAATCCGCCCGGGATCTCCAGGCGCTCCGCAAGGCGCTGGACACCGTGGTGGGCGCCGTCGATGCGGCCCTGGCCAGCCAGCCCCCTGCCGAATGCGAAAACGAGGTGGCGCAGCTGGCCGGCCGACTGGCGGCTGAAGCGGCCACCCGCGCCGAGACGGCAAGCGAGCAGGTCCGCAAGCAAGCGCAGGCCACCATCGACCAGCTCCGCGCAGAGATCCAGACCCAGACACAGCAGGCCGACGCCGCCCGCGCGGACTGTGCACGCCTCGAGGACGCGCACAAGCATGCGGAGGCTGCCCGGCTGGAGGTCGAGCGGGCCCTGGAGAAGGCGCGTGAAGAATCCGCCAGGCTCAGCGTGCAACAAGACGAGCAGAAGGCGCAGAGCGAGAAGCTGGCTGCGGGCCTGAGCGTCGCCACCACGGGGCTGCAGGCGGCCGAAGCGCAGCGCAAGGACCTGCTGGTCCAGGTGAAGACGAACGCTGCGGAACTCGACGCGCTCAGACACGCGGACGAGGGACACCAGGGCGTGTGCCGCGCGCTGCAGGAGAAGCTCGATGCCGCCGGCGCCGAGCTCGCGACGCTGCGGCAGCGAACCGAGGCCGCCGGAAAAGAGATCGAACACGTGCGCGCGCAGGCCAGCGTGCGGACGACCCGCGCACTCGACGAGGCAAACACGCGGTCCGAGCAGCTGCTCGCCGGGAAAGTCGAGGCGATTCGCCAGCAGGCCGTTGCGTTCCTCGGAGGGTCGCTCGAACGGCTGCTCGCGGTCGGTCCGACTGCCGCCGGCAGCGGCGCCACCATCGACGAAGTGCTGGCCGCGGTCGTCGACGCCATGGCGGTGCAATTCCCGCGCGTGGCGCTCTTCCGGGTCCAGAGCAATCATCTCGAGGGCGTGCGGCAGGTCGGCTTCGACCTGCGGGAGGACATCTCGAAGGTCCTCATCCCGCGCACGCTCGATTCGCTGGTCACCCACGCGGTCATCTCGGCCGAGATCGAGACGCACGCGGCGGGCGAGCCGCCCGACACGAACGGCACGCCGTTCGGGGGCACGCCGGACTTCGCGCTGGCGCTGCCGATCGTGATCGACGGTCAACCCCTTGCCGTCGTCTATGCCGACGATTCGGGCCAGTCTCACCGGGAGTTCGCGCAGCCGGAGCTTCGGCTGAACTTCGCGCGGCTGCTGCAGGACCAGGCTGTGCCGGTGCTGGCGCGGCTGTCGGCCGAGGCGAAAGCGCTCGCCGAACTGGACGAGTACGCGACCCTGCTGGTGAACGAGTTGGAACAGACCTACAAGGCCGAGGTCAAGGGCAGCGCGCGCGGGTCGGACGCCGAGCGCCGGAGCCAGATGAAGGAAGACCTCGAGTACGCGCGGCGCCTCTACGCGCAACGGGCCGTGCCTGAAGGGCCGCGGGCGGCCGAGTTGTTCGAACAGCGCCTGCTGGCCGCGTGCGACGCCCGCGCCGACACGCCGTTCGGGCGCGACCTGGCGGCGCTCGTCGGTGCGCGCAGGAAGGGCGGGCGCGCCTCGGGCGCTCAGCGGCAGACCGGCGAAGCCACCGGGACCGGCGCACCGTAGGACTCTCCTCCGGCAAGGCTGCCCGCCTTCGTTCCCGGATTGCGAGGAACTACGGCGGGTCTCGCCGTAGCGCGGCCCGTTCTACCGCCGCGCGGAGGCGGAAAGCCTTGCCCTACCTGCTCATCCTTTCGCGCCGGACGCGGACTTCCTCCGCAACTTCATGGCCAGGGAGAGAACGCCCTGTCCGATGAGCAGCGCGATGATGCCGTACACCCACCAGGGGAGGTTCCGGCCGAAAAAGAGCACGTAGACAAAAGGCGCGACGACTGCGCACAGGAACACGGTGCTCCAGAGCACAGCCTCCTTCCCGAGCCGCCTGGCGAGCGCGCGGATCATGCGGAACAGCGAATAATAGAAAACCGGCGCCGAGACCAGGTAGATGAGCAGGAAGACGACGGGATCGACGCTGTAGTTGTCGCGAGCCGCCCGCATGAGCGCCTCGATCCTGGCGAGAACGAACTGGATCATGTCCTGCCATCCAGGGTGGAGACGGATCCCCGACGCTAACGGCCCTTCTTCGCCTTCCGCCTCTCCGCCCAGTACCTCTTCATCCGCTCGCTGACAACCTTCCGAGCCGCAGCGGACATCGTGAAGCGCTTACGCCTCCGAACGGCCGGCTTGACCTCCGCCTGGATGTTCTGCCGGCCTGGCCGCGCCGCGGCCTGTCCGAGCTCCGGAAACGCCTTCAGGATGGCATCGATTTCGGCGATCAGCTCCGCGATCCTCGCCTGGGCGCCGAGACGGGCGAGCGCTTGCAGATCAACAGTCACGTTGAGTCCTCCTTGTGCCGCGATGATAACAGAAGCCGCCAGATGGGGCGCGCTCCATCGGGCTCACGCGGGTGCGAAACTCGCCCCGCAACAGGCTGCGGCGCAACGTGGCAAGGCGTATCCCACATCGCGCGCACCGCCTGCCCGTCTCGAAAATCGTCGCTGGGGAACGAGCCCGCTGCGGCGCAAAAGACTCGGTGAAGCCGCCCGTTCAACGGGCTGGTACGCGTCCCGGGAAACACTCGTTACGGGATTCGTGTGGTCTCGATGTTCTTGAACTTGCGGGTCAGTTCGCCGATCGTTTCGTGAATGCCAAGCCCGCCAGTCTGCTCCCGTAGCGTGCGTTCGAGCTTCAGGATCTCGTAGGGATCAGTTTCCTTCGTCCCGATCTGTTTGAACGTCTGCCGGATACCCTCCCAGTGATCGACACTTGCCTGGAATTTCGCCGCTTCCGCGGCGTTCGGGGCCTTTGACAGTTTCTGCCGGAGGTTGGGCAGGAGCATGTTCTCGATCTCCTTGGCCGACTCGCGGCACGAGGCCTGGGCCTTGCCGATCGCGGACAGGGTGGGGTCGCCCTCGATCTTGGCCATCTTGACCTGTACGACCTTCCCGATGTTCGCAATGTCCTCCGCCGCGATCGTGGAGAAGTCGACATTCCGTTTGAGCAGCCGGACGTCCGTGAACGACTCCGGGTGGAGGCTCGTCGTGAGGTTGAGATCGGAACGCGTGGCGCTGAAGCCCGTGACCTTGTGGTACGCGCGGTTCAAGGCCTCCTGCGCATCCTTCATGAACTCCTGGAGCGGCACGGGCTGGCCGTCCCTGGTGATGACCATCCCGGGACGTTCCTGCAAGGCCAGGTCGAGATCCATGCTCGAGGACCCGGCGCTCGAGGCGTTGCGCAGGGGCCTGAACGCGATTCCCGCCATGTCGTATTTCCGGTTCTTCAGGCTTGCCAACATGTCCGGCATCATGTCCTGATAGGACCTTTCCACGCGGTTGTTGAACCTGGTCCGGATCAGCGGCTGGGCCTCGTACTTCATGACCCACTTGCAGTGATAGGAGGAGTTGATGGATGCGGCCAGGCTCTGAAGCTCGCCGTCCAGCTTCTGAACCTCCGGGGCGCCCAACCGTGTCTTCGCCCGGAGCGTGGCCATCTGCGCTTCCTTGCTCTGGTACAGCGCAACCAATGACGCGGCGTCATCGAACTGCTGTTTGGTCCGGGCCGCGTCGAATGTCTGACGCACCGTCGGCGTTCCGGTGACGAGCGGCTTGAACCACTGACTGTCTTTGCCGAAGAAGGCGAGCGCGCCCTTGTTGACCAGCCCGGCGCCGAAGTTGAACGCTTCACCCATGAAATACGCGGTTCCGGCCTGCTTCGCGCCCTCCCAGATCCGGTCCAACGCACCCGCCTTCGGATTGGAAGCCGCTGCCTCGTACCCTTCCAGAAACTGGGTGGCGGTGTATCCGAGCGTGGATGACCACGCCACCGTCTGCTTCAGGCCCTCGACGGGCCCTCCCGCGATTGTGCCGGTCACACCGCCATAGATGCCCCCAATCAGGTGGGGGCCCCACACGGTGAGTGCGGCCGCCTCTCCAAAGGTCTCGGCAAACGCAGCGCCCCCCACCCCGACCACGACTCCGCCAATCGCCATGACGCCCGTCTGCACGTAGAACTCGTGCTCCTGGGCGGCGATGGCTTTCTCCTCCTCAGTGGCGGCCTGGCCCTGCCAGTACCCCTGGACCTCGTTGCTGATCGCGTCCGCCACGCGACGGGCCTTTTCGACGTCGCCGCTCGCGAGCGTCTTGCCGTCCAGGAGCTGACGCACCTTGTCCCGCATGGCGGCCCGCTGCTCCTCGGGCAGCAGATCGACTTGCCGGTCGACGGCCGCGGCAATGCGCCGGGTCGCGTCCACGCGGACGACCTCCTGCTGGATCCCCTGGATGAACTGCTGATGTGCGAACTCGTCGAAGACGGACCGCGTGTGGACGATGGTGCCGGTCTGATGCGACGCGACCAGATCCTGCTCGCCCTGGATGTCGGATTGGAGCTGGATCACCAGGAACGAGAGCGCGCGGCGCCGTGTGTCGTTGGTTTCCCTGGCCAGTTCCTCCTGTTCCGACTGCAGCGTCCGAGTGAGAGCCGTGATGTTGGCCTTGTGAAACTCGATCGTCTCGCGCAACTCCTCTTCAGCCGCGGCCTTCTCGGCCGATGCGGCTTTCTCTTTCGCGGCCGCTGAAGCCCCCGACACTCCGTCGGCTGCCGGAAGAGCGCCATGCCGGGCCGCTGGCAGCTTCGGCACTCGTGTGAGGTCGACCTTCAGATAACCCTTCCGTTCGGCGGGAACGGCGTTCCAATTCTGCGAAAACGGACCGGAGCAGGTGACCTCGGGTGGGCCGTATCCTTTCGGAAAGTGGAGCGTGTATGGGAACGTATGAAACTCGTCGAACGGGCGCATCGCGCGCGACTCGCCGGCGTCGAACGGCACGTCCGTGACGCTTACGTGGACGATCGGCGGGTTCTCCTCGAAATCACACTCGGCTTCCAGCCTCTCCACGCGCATCCCATCGGCGCTGAGCGTGCCGCGGATCCAGGCAACGCGCTTCTCGACGTAAGGAGGTTGGTGGCCGCTCGCCGTATCGCGCTTCTCCTGGGCCGTGTAGAGTGCCTCTGGCTTCTTGACCATCCGGCGGAACTCCCCGTAGAACGACCGGCCGTCCCACGTGAGGGGGATACCTTCCGGGGGGACCCCTCCTACCCCTGGCGTTCCCCAGTTCCCGCCAGCTGACAGGCTGATGCCGACGACGTTGCTCGAGAAAACCTCTCCAGTCGGCGCGGCTTCCTCGGCGGGCGTGCCCAG
>Ga0315279_10002019_pt1 | contig 31781 bp, 18 predicted proteins | sample YL17G06_20_MG_FD_203694 | JGI IMG/M metagenome (GOLD analysis project Ga0315279, IMG submission 203694) | Sediment microbial communities from Yellowstone Lake, YNP, Wyoming, USA - YL17G06_20 | ecosystem: Environmental > Aquatic > Freshwater > Lake > Sediment | place: USA: Wyoming | collected...
TGATCAGGGCGATGCAGCAACAGGCGCAGGAAATGGCAAGGTCAAGGATGATCGAAGAGGCAAAACAGGTCTTGAAAGAGCTTCGGAAATAAATCGAATCGAATATCGTGGATGAAGACGACGGATGATATCCATGAAGCTGGAATAGGGTAAACGCAATGAAAAAACACAAGACAATATTCCTGATCATGTCCTTGATGCCCTTTTTCGTTTCCTGCAACCCGCAGTCCCCATCGGGACAAAATGATCAGGCTGGGAATGAAATCTCCGCAATGAATGCCCGGCTTTCCAAAGGCTGGAATACCTGGAACACCCGAAGCGTATTGTCCCATGTTTTGTTGCCCCAAGGCTTTTCAATCAACCTCCAATTGATCAGCCATCGATCGGGGGATACGCTGAAAGAAGCCCTGATCGGCAGGGGTGATTCCGGTACAAAAGAACGGGTCATTCCCGGACCTCATTCCTGGGATGGCTCTTACACTGAGCTCGTTGTTGAGTGGCAGGATATCAGCGTCCGTGTCCAGAGTTCCGCGGAAAACAATGACTTGCACATGTTGATCAGCCCCATCCGTCAATCCCCCGGCGATGCCTTGATCCTGGATCCGCACATGCTGTGGGGTAAGACAGGGGAAATCAGGATAAAAGACAACAGGATTCATGCCGACACACCCTCCGGCACAACAGAGCTGGCCATCGCCGCAGGCCAAACCCTCGCAACAGACACGAATGTGAAGATTTCGTTGGCCGGATCCATCGCCATCTCATCCGATCCCTCCAAGCCGGCGGAGGAAATTGCTAAAATCATCGACAATGCGGGGGCAAAATTCGCCGCCCGAAAATCCGGTTATCCGGAGGCCCCGGAAGCGTACGACGCCATGCAAACGGTGCTTGCCTGGAACACGATTTATGATCCCGGCAACGATAGGGTGATCTCACCGGTCAGCCGCACTTGGAGTGTTCCTTCCGGCGGCTGGGTTTTGTTCGAGTGGGACACCTATTTTGCGGCCTACATGCTCTCGCTCGACTGCAAAGAGCTGGCCTACGCCAATGCGATTGCCATAACAAATGAGATCACCGAAAAGGGATTTGTTCCGAACAACAGCCAGCCGGGAATCAAAAGCCTGGACCGCTCCCAGCCGCCTGTCGGTTCATTTGTCGTGAAGGAAATCTACAAAAAATATAGAGAAAAATGGTTTTTGGATGAGCTGTTCGACAAGTTGCTGAGATGGAACCGGTGGTGGGCGGAAAGCCGTGAAATCGATGGCTATTTATCTTATGGTTCCGATCCTTATGATTATGGAGATCCCTATCACCGATCATACGGGGGAATCGGAAACCTGAAGGGAGCCAAGTGGGAGTCCGGGCTGGACAATTCCCCGATGTACGATGATGCGATCTATGACAGGATCACCCATCAGATGTTGCTGGCCGATGTGGGTTTGATAAGCTTATACATCAATGATTGCCAAAGCCTTGCCGAAATCGCCGCGGTCTTGGGAAAACCAGAAATCGAGCGGGAGTTGACGGAAAGAGCGGCAAAGTATTCCATGAGGCTGAAAACCCTCTGGAATGCGGAATCCGGCCTCTACCTGAACAGGGACCTCCTGACGGGAGAATTCAGCCACAGGCTCTCCCCAACCCTGTTTTACCCCCTGCTGGCCAAGGTCCCGGATCAAAAACAGGCCGAGAGGATGATGAAAGAACACTTCTATAATCCCCGGGAATTCTGGGGCGAGTTCATCATGCCTTCCATTGCCCGGAACGATCCGGCCTTCAAGGACAACAAATATTGGAGGGGACGGATTTGGGCGCCGATGAACTTTTTGGTTTACCTGGGCATGAGGAATTACGATCTGCCCGATGCCCGGAAAGACATGGTTGAAAAATCGGAGAACCTGCTCTTGAAATCCTGGCTCGGCGAGCGCCATGTGTACGAAAACTACAATGCCGAAACCGGGCAGGGAGGTGATGCGGGAAGCTGGAGCGATGCGTTTTACCATTGGGGAGCATTGCTGGGTTTCATCTGCCTTATGGAGAAAGGGTATGTGCCTTCTCCCCAGCTTCCGGTCAAAGATAAATAATAATCACGGCTGTCCGGAAAAATGATAATCCCGTCATCCGGCCGGCCGAAGACGCTTGAAGACCGGCGCGGTCCGAAGGCGGCCGGCCGGCTTCTCTTCCTAGCGCTCGGGTGAGGTCCGGGGAACGATCGTCAGCGGGGCCTTGAGGTCGATGCCCTCCCCGCTCACCGAGACTTCATAGGCTCCCGCCCGGGCAAACGTGAGATAGGCCGTGAAATAGGGCTGGGGGCTGTCCGCCCGGATCGTCACGAGGTCCCAGAGGACCTGGTTGAATCCCGCCCGGCCCGCGACCGGCGTCGACCAGACGGTCTTCCCCGTCCTGTCCCTCACGGCCAGCGTCACCGCCGCGTCCCGCTTGAGAAAGAACGTCAAGGGGACCTTCTCCACGGTGCTCAGCCGGGGGTCCCGGTGGGTATCGTTGATCCAGGGCAGGCGGGCCGGCGGCGGATCGAAGAGCCGGTCGCCCTGCGGCGGCCCGCTCCTGAAGGCGGCCTGGACGGGCCGCAGGTTCATCTTGCAAATGCCCCGGCCGTATGTGCCCGCGAGGAGATCCATCTCCCGCTCCTGGATGACCAGGCGCGAGACCGCCGCCCCCGGCATCTCCGGCCCGAGATGCGACCAGCTCCGGCCGCGGTCGGCGGAGATGTAGACGCCCCGGTAGAGGCCGGCGTAGAGGATCTCGGGGTTCGTCGGGTCCTCGAGGATGCCGTAGGCGACCTCGTCGGGCAGGTTGCCAGCGATCGGCGTCCAGCTCGCGCCGAAGTCCTCGGAAGCGAAGATGTGGACGCCGAAGTCGTCGTCGTTGAGGCCGGAAAGCGTGAGATAGACGCGGGACAGGACGAAGCGCGAGGGGCAGATGCTCCGGATGTAGCGGTCCGGGAGGCCCGCCGAGCGCTCGGTCCAGTCGCGGCCGTCGTTCTTGGTCACCCAGAGCGCGCCTTTGTCCGTGCCGACGTAGAGGAAGCCGGGCGCCAGGCGCGACTCGGCGATCGCGCCGGCCGCCGTCGAGAGCTTGCCGGGATCGGCCGACCTGGCCAGGTCGGGACTGATGAGCGTCCAGGCATCGCCCCGGTTGACGCTCTTGAAGACGTAGTTGCCGGCGTGGTAGAGGGTGAAGCGGTCGTGGGGCGAAAGGATGTAAGGGGCGATGAAATTGTGGGCCGTCTTAATCCCGCTCTCCTTGGACGGGCGGGGCATGATGCCGACCGAGCGGTTGGCCCGGACGTCCTTGCGGCGGATCGCCCCGTTCTGGCTCGAGAAGTAGACCGTGTTCGGGTCGACGGGATCGATGGCCGTCACGCAACCGTCGCCGCCCGACCAGGCGTCGAGCCAGACTTACTTCCAGCCGTCGGGGGATTTCGGATTCCACTCCCGGGCCTGCCCGTAGACGGTGGCATCGTCCTGCGCTCCGGCATAGACAAGGTAGGGGTCCTGCTCGTCGACGGCGATGTCGTAGAACTCGCCGACGGGCAGATTGTTGAAATGGGTCCACGTCCGGCCCTTGTCCTCGCTGACGTAGAGGCCGCCGTCGTTGCCGACGGCGAGGTGGTCGGGGTTGAGCGGATTCACCCAGATCTCGCAGTGGTCGAGGTGGAGAGGGTCGGCCGGGTTGGGGACGATATGGAAAACATCTCCGCCGACGAGGTCGAACGTCCGGCCGCCGTCGGAGGTGTGGGCGATCCGGACGCCGCAGGCCCAGACCTCGTCGTCGTTCCTGGGATTGACCTGGCAGCAGCCGAAATACCAGCCGATGCCCGGGTAGATGAGCAGCTCGTCGGCGTGGGTTCGCGTCCAGGTCCGGCCGCCGTCCGTCGTCCGGTAGAGCTCGGCCGCCAGGTTCCTGTCCTTGTTCAGGTTGTCGACCAGGGCATAGGCCTTGTCGGGATTCTGCCAGGAGACGGCCAGCCCGATCCGGCCGGTCTTCGGTCCATCAGGCAGACCTCCTCGCAGGCGCGTCCACGTTGCTCCGCCGTCCGTGCTCTTATAAACGCCGCTTTCCGGGCCGAAGATATCCGGATAGTCCTCCCAGAGGGAAGCGTACACGATGCGCGGATCGGACGGGGCAAAGACGACGTCGTTCCCGCCGGTCCGGTCATTCACATAGAGAACGCGCGACCACGTGCTCCCGGCGTCCATCGTCCGGTAAAGTCCGCGGTTCTCGTTGGTCGTCCAGAAATGGCCCTGGACGGCCGCGATTACGTGGTCCGGGTTCTTCGGATGCACGGCGATCTTTCCGATATGGTAGGAATCGGGCAGGCCCGTATTGCGCCACGTCGCACCGCCGTCGTCAGAGCGAAAGACCCCCGTCCCCGGCATCGTGAAGTTGCGGGGCTTCTTGAGGTCGACGCCCGACCCGAGCCAAAGGACATTCGGGTCGGAGGGAGCGAGGGCGATGTGGCCGATGCCGAGGGCCGACTGGTTTTCGAAGATCGGCGTCCAGGTCAAGCCTCGGTTGACTGTCTTCCACAGGTTGCCGGGCCCGAAGGCTACGTACATCGTCGCCGGCCGGGCGGGATCGATCTGGACCGAGGCCGCGCGGGCCGAGTTCATCACCGGCCCGATCGGGACCCACTTGAGGTTGAATGTCGATGACCGCTTTAAAAAGAGATAGGACTCGAAGGACTTGAGGAGCGGGCTTCGCGGCTCCTGAGCGGAGCCGAAAGCGAATGCCCCGGCAAGGATGAGGGCGGATAGGGCGACGGAACGGAAAGTCCGGATCATGGCATACACCTTTCGTCGGACGCGATTTTCCGGCTCCGCCCAGAGCGTCGAGACCGCTCGCGGGACCGACCAGTCTATCCTTTATTATATATGATTCGGACACCTCCCGCAACGTCTCAATTCTTGTTTTCTTTCTTTTCGTAAGAATTGACGAACGGCTGGAGAATCTGATACATGGAATCTATTATCAGAAGGATCCGGAGGAGATCATGATATGCCGCGGTGCTCGACTGGCCGGGCGAGAAGCTCCTGATCAAGAGCCTTGCCCCGCGCTTTTCGTCCTGGACCGGATGGAACGGCCTGTACACCGAGGAGATCGCCTCCGTCACGATGCTCGGCGACGGCAAGGAGCTCAAGTGGGAGAACACGCCCGCGGGCCTGTCGATCGAGACGCCTAAGACGAAGACGGGCGACTGCGCCCATGTCTTCAAGATCGTCCGTAAGAATCCGTTCTAATCCAGACGGACCGAGGTCCCCCGGCCGCCGACGTCAGCGGCGGCCGAGGGCCAGCGGCCGGGCCTCCCGACTCAATACTTTTGCCGAACGTCAACGTAGAAGGCGCCGTTCGTCTCGCCGTTCTCGATGTCGTCGACGAGCCAGGCCTGGAGCCGCGTCCGCTGCGGCCGGAGATGCACCCGGAACACGACGGCCTCATCCTTCGCCCCGACCGGCAGAGTCAAGTCAAGGTCCGCGACCTTGAGACGGGCGTGCGTCGGTTTGAAGACCTTCGCTCCCTCGGGCGCTTCGCGGATGGGGATCCCCGCCTCGGCCGGCCAGCGCCGCACCCCGATCTCGTACGTCCCCTCCCGGGCGACCTCGACCGTCCAGAAGCCGTCGCACTTAGCGTTGCGCCGGGCCTGGCTCTGGTCCCAGCAGACCTGGCCGTGGATATCGTGGCTCGTCAACCGCACCGGATTCTCGCCGTCCGTGCCGACGGGGATCCAGACGTAATCGCCGAAGCGGCCCGAGATCTCGGCCCACCAGCGGTCGTATCCTTCGCGGAGCGCCGCCACGACCTCGGGATGCGCGGCCGCGACGTCGCGCCGCTGACCCGGGTCCTCGCGGACGTCGTAGAGCTCGCGGCCGTCGATCAGGCGCCAGCGCGAGGTCATCGCCGCCCATTCCTTCCCCTTGATCGGCTCGTCCACGCGCTGGTTGTGGACGAACAGCGTCCGCTCCGGACCGGCCGCGGCCGTCCCCATGAGGAGCGGGGCCAGCGAGACGCCGTCTAACGCGCCGCCCACCCCCTTCTCCAGGCCACACAGGTCGAGAAGCGTGGGAAAGAGGTCGATATGGGCTGCGAGGACGGGGATGTCCCGCCCGCCGCCGACGTGCCCGCCCGGCCAGCGGACGAAGCAAGGCACGCGGTGGCCGCCCTCGTAGACCGTGCCCTTGTCCCCGCGCATCCCGGCGTTGTAGCCGTCCTTGAGGAAGCCGCTTTCATCGAACTCCGCGCCAAAACCCGTCCCGTTGTCCGACAGGAAAATCATGATTGTGTCATTCTCGAGGCCGCGGGTGGCGAGGAAACGGAGGAGGCGACCCATGTTCTCGTCGAGATTGGCGATCATCCCGTAGAACGTCGCCCGGCGGTCCGGGACGCGGCCGCGGTAGGGTTTGACATACGCCTCATCGACATTGTGCGGCCAATGCGGAACGTTGGTCGGGAGATAGCAGAAGAAGGGCTTTCCTTTGTCCGCGGCACCCGCCATGAAGTCCATGGCCGCCTTGAAGAAGACGTCGGTGCAGTAGCCGCCGGACTTCTCCCACCGGCCGTTGCGCCGGTAGGTGTCGTCGGTATAGTCGTTGCCCCAGTAATCCGGCATGTTGCCGATGGCTCCACCGCCCATGACGAGCGCCTCCTGGAACCCGCGCTCGTGGGCCCGGAAGGGGTGGTTGTCGCCGAGGTGCCACTTGCCGAAGATCCCCGTTCGGTATCCGTTCCGGGCGAACGTTTCGGCCATCGTGACCTCGTCCGTGGGCAGGATGGACCGGCCCATGATCGTGTGCCAGACGCCCGCCCGGCTCGAGTAGCGGCCGGTGAGGAGGGAGGAGCGGGTCGGGGAGCAGGTCGGATCGACGTGGAAATCCGTCAGACGGACAGACCGGCCGTGGAGGGCGTCGAAGTTCGGCGTCTTGACCTCGGGATTGCCGTGGCAGGCCAGGTCGCCATAACCCAGGTCGTCGGTCAGGATGAGGAGGACGTTCGGCCGCTTCAAGGACGATGCGCCGCTGGGCCGCGGCGCGGCCGGTCTGTTCCGGCCGGGGAAGGCGAACGTCAGTCCGCCCAGGCCCATCGTCCTCAGGAAATCGCGGCGATTCGTCGCTCGCACCTTCATCAGCGCCATCGATACGCTCCTTACGTCGCCGCGGCTCTATTGGCCGGGCCAACGCTCCCGGCATGACGTCTCGGGACACGATATCTTATCCCGAAGGCTTAAATCAAGGCCTCCCGCCGCGGCCTAAAAGCGGTGGGGTGAATCCGTCGACGCGGGGGCGCGTTCAGAAAAACCGATAAGGCCGGGATCCGACGGCCCCGGGTCCGCCACCGGCCTTTGGTTTTCCCCTCAGAGGATCGGGCGGCTCCAGAAGCCGATCGGATCGCCGGCGCGGGCGATCCAATCCCGCAGCCGGCCTTTCATCTCCGAGAGCGCTCCCGGGCCGACGGAATCGACGATGTTCCGCGTCTCCCAAGGATCGTTCCGCAAGTCGTAGTATTCGTCATGGTCGGTCGGATTGAAGACGTATTTGGCGGCCTGTGTCCGGATCATCCGCTGCCAGAACGGGAGCTGGTGGCCAAACCCCTGAACGACGACGAAATCCTCATCGCGGTTCGCGCCGCTCCCCCGCAGCAAAGGCATGAGCGAGCGGCCGTCGAGGCCGCGCTGCGCGGCGATCCCGGCGGCGTCGAGGATGGTCGGCGCGATGTCCAGGAGCGTGACGAAATCGTTTGCAATCCGCGGCCGGATCGAAGGGTGAGAGACGATCATGGGCACGCGGACGAGGCAATCGTACATGCCGAAGCCCTTGTCCCAGATCCGATAAGCGCCGGCCGAGTCGCCGTGGTCGGCCGTCAGAATGATCAACGTCTCGTCGAGCCGGCCGGTCGCTCGGAGCGCTTCGACGATCCGGCCGATGGCCGCATCGATGAGGGTGATGTAACCGTAGTACCAGGCCAGGAGCTCGGAGAGGCTCTTCGCTGTGAACTCGCCGGTCTTCCAGTATTCCCCGTACCGGCCGAGGACGGCTGGCTTATCGCCGAGCGGAGCATCAAAGTTCGGCCAGACCGGGATATCCTTTCCCCGGTACATCTCGGCGTATTTCGCCGGGATCCAAAAGGGAGCGTGGGGGCCCCAGAAGTTGCAGGAGACGAGGAACGGCCGGTCCTGGCGACTGAAGCGGCGGATCGCCTCCCCGGCCATATGAGCAACGTAGGCCGCCTCGTTGGCCTCTTCGGGACCCTTCTGAATCCCGGCAAAGGCCCGGAGGCCGTCGGAGGAGCGGATCTCTTTTTCGATCTTGAAGCCGTCCACTCCCAACCTCTCGAGATAGCTCCGGTAGCTCGGATGGATTGAGCCGTCTCCGAGCTGACCGGGAAAGCCGTAATTGGGAAAATCGACGGCTTCGTATCCCTTTGTCGAGGCCTTCGTCCGCTCCGATCCGATATGCCATTTGCCCAGGTGAGCCAGGTTCCAGCCCGCGGCCTTGAGATCCTCGCTGAGGAAGCGGACGCCCGGCTCCGGATCCAGCTGCCCGCCATTGCGGGACTGATATTCCGGATTGAAGGTGAGCCCGTGCCGGTGGGCCCGGAGTCCCGTCTGGAGGCAAGCCCGGGCCGGGGTGCAGGTCGGCGTAGGGCTGAAAGCATTCATGAAGCGCACGCCGCCGGCCGCCAGGCGGTCGATGTTCGGGGTCTGGACGATGGGATTCCCAGAGCAGCCGAGGCAGTCCGCCCGGTGCTGGTCCGTGACCAAGAGGAGGACGTTGCGGATGGCCGGGGTCCCGGCTTCCGGCGAAAAGGTCTTTCCGGCCGGCAAGGCCGGTGCCGCCCCGAGAACGAATCCGCCGCCGATCGTTCCGATGTTTTTCAGAAAGTCGCGTCTATCCATGCGTTCTTCTCCAAGGGAAAAAGCCCGAAGTCGGTTCCCGCCCGCGGCATGAGATCAGCCTCCGGAGTGCGCCTATTCCTTAAGCTTGAAGTACTTATAGACCGGATAGACGACGCTCCGCGCCTCGACGCCGGCCGAACGCAGCCAGGCGTCCAGCAGCCCCCAGGCCGAGAATCCGTCGGCCGCCTGCGGTTCGAGGGCGTAGAAGGCCATGTTCGCCGCCGGCTGGGCCAGGTCGATGCGGAACGAACCGGCAGGAAACTCCCGGCCGGATGACGCGCCGAATCCCCCTTCGAGCGTGGTCATGGAGAAACCGCCGCGTGCCGTCTTGACCAGGCGGTCGACGGTGAACTCCACCCCCTCCGCGGTGGCCGGCCGGGCAAGGACATCGACCATGACGCCGAGCGTCCGCAGTTTATCGGCAAGGACGCCGAACTCGGCGGGGAAGAGATACCCTCGAGGGACGGACGCTTCAATAGTGCCGACCACCCGCGTCATGTCTTCCACTCCGCGGACGAGCTCGGGCGGTCCGAGAAGCGACGCCGGGACGGCGGCCCGGACGCTGGAGCCGGGAAGATATCCCGGGATGTTCTTCTCCCGGTAGGCGAGGATGTCGACCTTCCCGCGCGAAGCGTAGGTCCCGGCGACGAAGTTCCGCAGCGTCCCTTCCGCCGCTTTAGTCCGGACGGCCTCGGCCACCTCGCGGTCAGCGGCCCGGCAGATCTCCCGCATCTCCCGGCCGTGCGCCGCCGCGTATCGCAGGATCCCGGCCAGGAGAGCGTACTGGGCGTAGATCTTGCGCTCGAACGACAGGTGCATCGGCGTCTCGGCGAGGATGGACATCCGGTTCCGCAGGCCGTAGGCGGCGGCTACGAACTTCGCCTCGGTGGTCCAAGCGGCTCCCGCGTGGCTCCACGTCGTCGGGGGCCAGCGGGCGTCGACCTCGCAATGCGTGAACGTCTCGAGGCCGAAGTCGCGGCGCGTCGCCTCGCGGACCGCCGGGAACAGTTTGTCGATGACATGATCGCGCGGACCGGGATGGGCCGCCGGCACGGAGCTCGTCGCGTAGCCGATGGCGTATCCGTGCTGGACGTTCTCCATCGCGTGGCCGTCGTAGATCAGGAGCGGATCCCAGCGGTTGAAGACGGTCCTGTAGAGCGCGTTGACCTCGACGGTCTCGAGCTTGATCGCGTCTCGGTTGAGGTTCATTCCGGCGGCGTTGGTCCCGCCGCTCAGGATATGCGGCGTGCCGTCGTTCAGCCGCCACGTGTCGTTGCCGTCCACGTTCAAGCACGGACAGACGAGGACGATGAGGTCGTCGAGAAGAGGCCTCAGCTTGCCGAGGAGTATTTCCCGGACGAGGACGAGGAGCGCCTCCTTGGCCTCGGCTTCGCTCGGATGGATACTCCCCTGAAGATAGACAAGCGTCTTTCCCGACGCGACGGCCTCGGCCGGCGTCGTCACGCGCGGCGAGGCGAGGACCAGGACCGGGCAGGTCCGGCCGAGCGGGCTCGTGTACATGCTGAAGGCGTGGACCGACTCGCTCTTCCAGCGAAGGGCGTCGGCGAATTCGAGGATCTGGAGCGAGGACGTGGTGCTGGCGTAAGCCGTCCTCTCGGGCACGGTCCGGAGCGCCTCCGGCCAGTCCCCGGTCCAGCCGCGCGGGACGTCGTTCCCCCAATAGATCTTGGGCCCGGCGGCGTGCGGACGTCCGGCCGCGGCGGCACAGCCGAGGATCGCCAAGGCGAGGACCGCGATCTTCATCTTCGACATGCATCCTCCCGCAGCCGGCCCGGCCTGCTCCGGTATATTAAATATGATACCGGCCACGTTTTCAAGACCGGGCGAGGACCGAATGAAGCCGACATAATTTTCATTATGAATCTGTTGACAATGCCGGGCTGCTCAGTTATTTAATATGAGAATTGAAGTGGGGATGCATGTCGGCGCCTCGCTTCTGCCGTCGCCCCGCTGGGCCGCTCCGGCGCGGAATCCGACAGGGAGGAGTCATGACAATCTGCCGGCGATCCATTTTGGCCCTCGCTCTTCTCGCCGGGCTCGCGGCGGGCCAGACGCAATCCCCTCAGGCGCAGACGAAGCCGAAGCCTACCGCCCAGAAGCCAGCCCCTCCGGTGCTCGAGCCCGGAAAAGCGGTTTTCAACGGCCGCGGCCTGCATGGCTATATCAGCTTCACCGCCGCCAAGCCGCCCGAGGACGCCGGCTACAACATGGGCATGGGCTTCTATGCGGCCGTCTGGCCGTTGATCGACGAGCCCCTCTCCCGTTTCCAGATCGGGCTGCCGAGCACATGGATCGTCCCCGACAACTCCGACAATAAAGACGTCCCCCTCGCGCCCATCGGCACTCTGGCCCGCGACCGCTGGCCGGAGCGCGGCCCGACATATTCCAGCGTCTGGCAGACCGTCGAGGGCGGCCTCGGCTACTGGGCGAGGAACCACTTCCGCTACGGCCCGCCGAAATTCAGCATGAACGCCACGCCGCAAGGCTACGACTACGAGGTGGGCTCGCCCGGCTGGTCGTTCTTTTACACGAATGAGGCCTTGCCCGACGATCGCCTTGGCATCGCCCAGTTGAGCAACAGGATCCTCATCCCTCCCGACGCCCTCCCTTTCCAGGGCAACCCGAACGGCGAGTTCCTGGGCTACACCTACATGGCCCTGCCTTTCACCGAGCCCGTCGCCGCCGATCCCCCGACCGGCGACCAGGCCTGGACATGCTTCCTGAGCGCGGCCAACTTCAAGGGCCCCATCGCCCACTACATCCCCGAGACCTGGAGCAAGCTCGGCAAGATTTTCAACTATCCCTACATCTACGGCCGCGGCCTCGACGCCCGGCCGGGCCGGATCAACGGCGGGGCCATGGAGATCAACACCGTGCCCTGCTACCAAGCGCTCGACGCCAAGGGCACCGCTTACTCCAAGCTCCCCAAGATCCAGTTCCCCGTCGACGATCAGGGCCGTTCCATCCTCGTCCAGGACGTGGTCTATTATTCCAAGGCCGCCCTCTACGATGCCGTCAAGGCCTGGCGCGACGGCGGCCCGGCCGCCACGGGCCGCTTCGACAAGAACGGCTCCTGGGCGTCCGCCCTGACCACCCAGACGACGCGGTTCGATCAGGGCGGCAAGAAGATGACCGGCGTGGAAAAGGTCTTCAACACCAAGATCTTCGAATCCAACGTCTGGGGTCTCGAGTGGTTCGACGGCACGAAGAGCGCGATGGGCAAGTTCCCGCGCTACTATAAGCACGTCGGGGAAGAGCGGGAGATGGTCTCCGAATCCGAAGTGCCGTTCGAGACGGGACTCCGGACGCAAGAGTTTCCCAGGGCCGAGACGGGCGTGCCCTACACGTCGCCGACCGTGGGCGCCTGGGCCAAGCCGGGGCCGGCCACGGGCCCGTACAAGGCCGCCCTGGCCGACGGCTCGACCGCGACCTACTATTGGTACCGCTTCGTCGACCAGCCGTCCTTCCATCAGTACCGCTTCAGCGAGGCCAAGAAGGCCAAGCTCCAAGCCTTCATCGAGAGGGTCCACGCCGCCTGGACGATCGACCGCGACTACATGCCTCCCCTTCGGAGGGGGAAGCTCGCGACGCTCGATCCGGCCCTGCTCGTCACGCCTCCCAAGGGGCTGGAGGTCGGCTACGTCCCGATCGTGACGCGGCAGGAAGCGGCCGCGGGCGCCGCTTGGTGAGACAGCGATCCGGCGCCGGCGTGTGGGCCGAGATCGCGCCGGCTATCATGATGATTGGAGAGCGGTCCGTCATGAAGATCCATCGATCGCGCCGTCGAGTCCGAGCATCGCGCTCTATCCTTATTCTCTTCCTCGTCGCGTTCGTTTGGCCGAACGGTCATCGGCAGAGCCGGGAGACGTCGGCCGATTTTCCGGTGACCAGTTTCCTGGAAAAACCGACGGGAACGGCCAGGGCCGATGACCGTCTTTCCCCCGACGCTTTCGCCGATCCGCCGCTCCAGGCGCGGCCCGGCTGCTTCTGGGACTGGCTCAACGGGTCGATCACCAGGGAGCAGATCACCCGCGACCTGGAGGCGATGAAACGGGCCGGCATGCGCGGCGGCGAGATCTGGGACGTGGCCGCGTATGCGGATCCTGATGGCCGCGTGCCCGCCGGGCCCGCCTTCCTCGGGCCTGAGTCCAGGCAACTGATCGTCCATGCGATCCGCGAGGCGGACCGGCTCGGATTGGAGATCGGTCTCGTGGCCTCGAGCGGCTGGAACGCCGGCGGAAGCTGGATCCCGCCGGAGCACGCCGGGAAGGGCCTCTATCAGTCCCTGACCAGGGTCGCGGGGCCCCGGTCCTTTCAGGGGGAATTGCCCCTGCCCGAGCTGCCGAAGCTCTGCCCCCGGGACGAGCAGGGGCGGCCGATATTTCTGCGCGAAGTGGCCGTCCTGGCCTTGCCTCACGACGAAAAGAAGACCATCGCCGGTGTCGACCGGATCCTCGACCTGACGGACAAGGTCGGCCCCGACGGCAATCTGCGCTGGGACGTCCCGGCGGGAGATTGGTCGATCCTCCGCTTCGTCTGTACCAACCATGGCCAGCTATTAATCGTGCCCAGCCCGAATTCCGGGGGGCCGATGATCGATTTCTTCGACCCCGCCTCTACGGAATTCCATCTCCGCCATATCGTCACGGCCGTCCTGAAGGAGCTGGGGCGAACGACGTTCGAAGGGACCAGCTTCAAAACGTTGGAGTTCGACAGCATGGAGCTCGACGGCTTCACGCCGTGGAACGGATCCATGGCCGCCGAGTTCCAGCGCCGGGCCGGATATTCGGCGATCCGGTTCCTGCCTCTGCTCGCCGGCTGGACGCTTGCGGACCGCGAAACGCAGGAGCGATTTCTCTATGATTGGCGGAAGACGGTGAGCGACAGGTTGATCGAGTCGCATTATGTGGCGGGTCGCAGATTCCTCGCCTCCTATGGAGTGAAGCTCATCGCCGAGGCCGGCGGGCCGGGGCCTCCGATCTGGGATTCCAATCCGGTCGACGGGATCAAGGCGCTCGGGGCCGTCGATATCCCGCGCGGAGAGTTTTGGATCCGCCATCGCGGGATATTTTTGGTCAAGGAGATCGCTTCGGCCGCGCATGTGTACGACAAGCGCCTGGTCGACGCGGAATCCTTCACCACCTGGCGGCGCTGGGTCGACGGGCCTTTGAATCACAAGGAGATCGCCGACCGGGCCCTGTGCGAAGGCCTAAACTGCTTCTCCTTGCACACATTCGCCAGCTCCCCGCCCGAAGCGGGGCTTCCGGGCTGGGCCTATCATGCCGGCACGGACATCAATCCCTCGGCCACGTGGTGGCCGATGGCCTCCGGACTGATGGACTACCTGGCCCGGTGTTCCTACATGCTCCGCCAGGGCTGGTTCGTCGCCGACGTCTGCTTTTACTACGGCGACCAGGCGCCGAACTTCTACCCCCCGTTGTGCAACGTGCCGCAAAAGCCGTTGCTGGAGGGCCTCGACCCGCGGAACGATTTCGACGTCTGCTCCTCGGAGGTGATCCTCCAGAGGATGCGCGTGGACGAGGGACGGATCGTCCTGCCGGACGGGATGAGCTATGCGGCGCTCGTGCTCCCGGCGCAGGATCATATTCCGCTGGAGGTTCTCGAGAAGGTCCGGGCCCTGCTCGCCGACGGGGCGACGGTCATAGGCCACAAACGGCCGACCGGCTCCTCTGGCCTCCAAGGCCGCGAAAAAATGACCCGGGAGGTGGAGCGGTTGGCCGACGAGATCTGGGGCCGGAGCGGGCCGCCGGACGGACGCGACGGGCCGGAGGTGTCGATCCGGCCCGTGGGCCTGGGACGCTTCATCATCGCCGGCGACAGGAGCCGGGCGCTCCGGGAGATCGGGATTGATCCGGATTTTGAGGTCTCCGGGCGCCGTGAAGGGGACCTCGGGCCGTTTGATTTCGTCCACCGGAGAACCCGGGACGATGAATTCTATTTCGTCCGCAACGCGACGCGGGAGCCGCAGGCCTTGACCTGCCGGTTTCGGGTGGCCGCCGAAGCCGACGGGCGGACGCCCGAATTCTGGTGGCCCGATTCGGGCCGCCGCAGCGCGTGCCGCGATTGGAAAACTGTGGCCAAAGGCCGGACCGAATTGAGCCTGGAGCTGGGGGCCCTCGGATCGGTCTTCGTCGTGTTCCGCAAGTCCACGGCCTCCGATTGTCCCGCGCTTGATCCGTTGGCTCGCGATACGTTCCAGGCGGCGGACACTCCCGCGCCCCTCCTCCTCGACGGGCCCTGGGACGTCAAATTTCCCGAGGGTTGGGGCGCGCCGCAAACGGCGGCCTTCGCCAAGCTGCAAAGCTGGACCGAGTCGGACGACGAGGGGATCCGGTTCTTTTCGGGGATCGCCGCGTACCGCAAGACATTCGAGCTGCCGGAAGCTTTGGCGAAAGAAGGCCGGCTGTTCCTTGAACTCGGCGGACTGGCGGAGATCGCCGAAGTCACGCTCAACGGATATTGGCTGGGGCTGGTTTGGCTGCCGCCCTGCCGGATCGAGATCTCGGGCGCCGTTCGCCCCGGCCGGAACGAGGTAGAGATCCGGGTGGCCAATCTCTGGGCCAACCGGCTGAACGCTGATTCCCTGCGGCCCGAGTCGGATCGTTTCACCCGGAGCAACATCGACCGGATCCAAACCGATCCGACGTCGGATAGTTCCTACGGCCAGGTCCCGCGCGGGAAGACGCGGCCAGTTTATGATAAGATCCCGCCGCTCATGAGATCGGGCCTGTTCGGGCCGGTCCGGGTGATCACGCCCGGGAGCTCTTCGATCCATCCTTGAGCTCCGATGAGAACGGGCGGGAGGAGAAGGTGAAGGTGAAGGACAAGGAGGAGTACGAATGTCCATGAGAAAGAAAGCGAAAGCCGGTCGTTCGCTGAGCGTCCTGTGTCGGTGCGCGGTCTTTATCATCGTGACGATCCCATTCCAGACCGCCTTCGGGCAGCCCAAGCCCGAGGTCGTGAGGTTTGAGCCGTTCACCTGGACGTCGGCGCCGCCCGCAGATTGCCCGTTTGAGAGGTCCAAGGGGCTGACGGGAATCCGCTTCCTGGGCATCAAGAGCGGCTTCCGCTATGCGGACACCTGGTACCCCTCGTGGGCCGCGGACGACAAACTCTATTCGCCCTGGACGGACGGCTCGTGTTGGCGTCTGGACGGCTCCCTGGAGTGGAGCAGCTCCGGCAAAGGGAAAGGCGAGTTCGCGGAGACAGGCCAGGGCGTCATCGAGGGTAACGATCCCCTGGACCTCAAGGTCTACAGCCTGGGCATCCGGGTCGCCTCGGCCCTCCCCTACCGCGGCCGCTACCCGTGCGGAAGCCTGGTCCATAAAGGGATCTGGTACTATGGGACGTACTGCCTTGGCCCCGACGGCAGCACGCCCTACGGGCCGATCACCGTGAACTGGCCCTGGCTGGGGCCGTTCGTCGGATTCCGCGTCTCCTCCGACCTAGGCCTGACCTGGAAGGAAACCCCGCATACGCCGGCCAAGCCCCTGTTCGGCGAGACGGGAATCAACGGGTACCCGGTCAAGATCGGATCGCCGCACTTCGTCGATTTCGGCAAGGACATGCAGCACTCACCGGACGGGAAGGCGTACCTCGTCGCCCACGGGGCCAATCCTGCGGACCCCCATTGGCGCTTCTGGAACGCGAGCTGGATCACGGGCGACGAGGTCTATCTCCTCAGGGTGACGCCGGCTCCCGAGAACATCAACGACGCGTCGAAATACGAGTTTTACGCCGGCCGCGACGCCCGGGGAAATCCCGTTTGGACGAGCGACTTCGGCAAAATCGCGCCGCTCCTCGAATGGAACAACGCCATGGGCTGCGTCACGGTGACGTACGACGCGCCGCTCAAGAAGTTCCTCATGTTCGTAACCGACGGAGGCAACACCTGCGCCCGGATGAACACCTATCTCCTCGAATCGGACGCCCTGACGGGCCCTTGGCGAATCGTGACGTTTATGAAAGACTTCGGCGAGCAGGCCTACTTCGTCAACGTCCCCTCCAAATTCATCGGCGCCGACGGCCGGACGATGTGGCTTCTCTACTCGGCTAATTTCGCGGCCGACTGGAACGGCCAGAAGCTCGGCTTCAATCCTCCCGGCGGGCACTACGGGCTGGTGCTTCAGAAGATCGAGCTCCTCGGACCGCGTTGAAAGGCTTGACGAAAGGAACGGCAAGGATGAAGCCCATGCAACATCTCCTGCTGGCCGCCCTGGTGTCGGCCGCCCCGCTCGTGCTCGCGGCCGCGGACGGCCTTCAAGTGACGGGCAACCGCTTTCTGACTTTGGCCACGGTCGTGCGCGTGCGTCAGATCGAGATAAGCCGCGACAAGGCCGAAGGCCCGGATGAGTCCGGCGTCCACACGCCGGCCGAGGCGAAGCTGTTCCGTGAGACCATCGCCCGCGCCTGGCCCGGGGCGAAGATCACCTGGGCTTTCAGTTGGCTCGCCTTAAACGATCAGCGGCCGGATTACCGGGGTTTGAGGGACCTTGCAGTCTCCTATCATAGGCAGTACGGCGACGAGGTCACCTTCATTCCGGGCGGCTTCTTCGCGAACATGTACAACACCCGCGAACAGGTGAACCGCGATCTGCACGACGGGCTTCGCTTAGTATCGAACATGGTGGGCGGCGGATACCGGCCTCGATCGGTGATCGCCGGCTTCCTGGCCGCGGACAACTTGCGTTACCTCGCCGAGAAGGAGAACATCCACGTTTGTCAGGGCAACATCTGGAGCCAGCATGCCATCGACAACGGCGACGGCGACGGTTCCATCTCCTACCCCTACTATCCCTCGGCCGAACACTTTCTCAAGCCGGCCCAGGGCCGGGAGGATCTCGTCGACTGCGTCAACCTCGACGGCTGGACGTGCGATTTCCTCACCGCCCGCCGCGCCGGCCAATCAGGAGGATTCAGAAGCCGTTCGGGCGTCGGGCCGATCGAGACCCTCCTGGCTCACGGGACGGAAAAGGGACTCGAGGAGATCTTGGCGACGACGGCGGCGCACTTCGACGATGGATTCAAGCTGAACCATTTCGCCTGGGTGACCTGCATCTGGGAGCTCGTCCTCGTCGAGGGCCGCCGAATCTACGGCTACCAAGGACGCAACGGCATGGACGGCCTGGAGCGTTGGCTGAGCGAGGTCCGCCGGCGCTGGCCGGAGGCAAAAGCCATCACCCACGGCGAATTCGGGCTCATCTGGCGCGAGCAGTTCAAGGACAATGCGAGCCTGGACTACCGGTTCGTCCAGCGGGGTACGGGATTCCCGGGATCGGAGCCGGACAAGCAAATCCGGTGGTTCATGAACAAAGACTTCCGCCTGGCCCTGCTGGGCGACGCGGACAGAGAAGGTTCCGAGAAGGTGATCGACTTCACCCGCTATGACCTGCCGGCGAAGGAACCGCAAGATCCGAAGCGGGACAAGCACGTCCGCAATTGGAGCCTGATGAACCGGTTGAACCAGAAAGGGCTTCGTCCGGTCGACAAACCCGTGCCATTCTCTCAGCTGACCGAAGAGGAACGGGTGATCATCCGGCGGCGGGTTCCGGAACTGGGGAGAGCTGCCGAAAAACGAAGGTAATGAATTTGCCCCTCGCGCCGGAATAGGACGCCGAGCACCGCTTTCATTCCTCTTCGGTGGTGCCGGTCAGGGCGGCACCAGTGGGCCTTCTTGGGAGACGTGCGATGCGTCGCACGGACCTCGCCTTGCCGCCATAGCTCTCCGAGTTGCTTCACGAACTGCTCGAGACTCTCCTGGCCCGGGCCCAGCTTGTTGTTCTCGCATGAAGATAACGCGGCCAGGGCTTCTTGGCGTTCTCAGATCCGATGCGACAGGGCGACAGAATCAAAAGCTCGCCTTTGTTGCTCCAGTTTCTCCTTCACCTCGGGCGGGACGGAGACCCGCTCAGAACGTCGCGCGCCTCACGATCTTGAAGACGTAGGCGTAGGCGCACGGCTTTGTCGGGGGCGTCTCGATCGTCATCCCCTCCTTGGTCATCTCCCATTTCAGGGGCCGGCCGTCGCCGAGCATGCTGACCGAGACGATCTCCGAGGGGTACAGGCCGTTCCAGAAGTTCCGCCCCGGATCGGGGCCGCCGGCCAGGCTCTTGATGAGGATCCTCTCGCCGGGCCAGCCGAGCGCCGTGGCGTAGAGGACGTCGCCCTTGGCCGTGAAGCGGATATCCTGGGCCTTGTAGCGGAGGTTGTCCCGCTCGTTGAACGCCCCCTCGCCTTCGAGCTTGGTCGGACCCTCGCCGGCGATGATCCAGGGCCTGGTGCCGTAAACGGCCTCGCCGTTCACCTCGAGCCACCGGCCCAGCCCGAGCAGGATCTGCCGGGCCTCTTCGGGGATCGTCCCGTCCGGCTTGGGGCCGACGTTGAGGAGGAGGTAGCCGTTCTTGCTGATCCGGTCGATGAGGTTGTGGACGAGGTTCTCCGTCGTCTTGAAGCCCGCCCCCCGGACATAGCCCCACGCCCCCTGGTTGTCCACCGAGGAATCCGTGATCCATTCGTGGTAGGTCATCTCCCGCTCCTGCCCGAGCTCGAGGTCGTTGATCCCGACGCCGACCGGGAGATCGTGGTCCTTGTAGCTGACCACGACGTCCCGGCCCTCGGCGGCCGCCGTGTTGAGGAAATGGGCGAGGAGATCCCTTTTATAGGTCTCCGGAACGAAGCCCAGGCCGAAGTCGAACCAGAGGAAATCGGGCCGGTACTTGTCGACGACTTCCCGGACCTTGGCCGCCCACCGGTCCAGAAAGGCCTTGTCGGGCTGGGCGCCCTTCTCATGGATCGGACCGTAGAGGCCGGAATAACGCGGGTCGCCGCAGTCGTAGCGCTTGTCCCAGACCGGGAAGAAGTACCAGTTCTCGGCGTGGTGGAAGGCGGTGACGAACTTCAGCCCGGCCTTCTTGATCGCTACCGACAGTTCGCCGACAATGTCCCGCTTGGGCCCCATCTTGGCCGCGTTCCAATCCGAATAAACCGTGTTCCACATCGAGAATCCGTCGTGGTGCTCGGCCACGGGGCCGGCGAACCGGGCGCCCGCCCTGCGGAAGAGGTCCGCCCACTCGGCGGCATCGAACTTGGCCCCGGTGAACATCGGGATGAAGTCCTTGTAGCCGAATTTCTCGAGCGGCCCGTAGGTCGCTTCGTGGTAGGCCCGCTCCGGCGAGTTCGGGTTCATATAGATATTGTGGGAATACCAGGTGCCGTTCGGCCCGACCGCCGGAACGGCGTAGACGCCCCAGTGGGTGTAGATGCCGAACTTCCCGTCGCGCAGCCACTGCGGCGTGGGGATCTCGCGGAGGGATTCCCACGTCGGGGCGAACGGCTGGCGGGCCGCCGCGCCCGCCTGGCCGTCCGGGGACGCGGGCCGGCCGATCAGGCCGGCGCCGACGGCGCAAAGCAGGATCAGAGCGAAGGCCGGGATCGATCGCGGATTAATCATGTCGATTCTCCTCCCTCTCGGCCGCGGCCGGGCCGCCGGCCGGCCGGCGGGCGGCGCGCCGGATGGTCACCGGCCCGAACAGCCCGGCGGGGATCGGCTCCTGTGGCTTCAGGATCATGTTGGTCCGCGCAGCGGACTTATGGGCCGAGTCCAACAGGTCTCCCATGAGGCGGTTGTGCCAGAGGTTGGTGACTTTGACTTCGAGAACGTTCCGGCCGGGTTTCAGGAAGCCAGAAACGTCGGCCTGATAAGGCTCCTTCCAAAGGATGCCCAGGCTCCGCCCGTTGAGCACCACCTCCGCGACCTCCCGCAGCGACCCGAGGTCCAGGAGGACGCCTTGGCCTTCCCCGGCCGGTAGTCGGTCGAATTCGAATTCCGCCGTATAGCTCGCCGTCCCGGAGAAAAAACGGATGCCCGGATCTTCCGCTTTGGTCCAACTGATCAGGCTGTTCCAGAGGACGGATGCCGGCGCGCCCCATCCCGGGGGGAAACGGACCGTCCAAGGTCCGGCGATGATGACGGCCGGCTGGGATTCCGCCTTCAGGGGCGCCGGGGAGAGAAAGGCCGCCGGCGTCGGAGTCTCGCGAAAGACGACGAAGACGGAGCCGTAGGCCGGGAGCTCCAACGCCAGCCGGCAGCCACCCTGGACCCGGACGAACGTCCGGCAAGGGACGATCCTCCCCGTATCGGCATACCAGAACTCCGGCGTCCTGTTCTCACCCGCCCGGAAAACCGCATCAAAGACCTCCTTCGCCGCGGCGCTGTTGGAGACGAAGTAGATGTCTTCGCGGCCGGTGGCGCGATGGATGAAATCGATGTGCTGGTCGGCGTTGGCGATGCCGAGCGCCTGGAAGTCGGGCCCGCGCCCTAGCCCGCGAAGGATATCGTTCAGAGCGATTCCCCAGACGATCCGGCCTTTTCCGTAGCGATGTTCTTTGACCGCGGCGCCGTCGCAGGGGCCCCAAATCCGCTCCGCCAAGGATTTGACCTCGTCGTCGCACGCGGGATATCCGGCCAAACCCGGAGCCCGAACGGGCTTCCGGCCGACGACCGTGGCCCCGGCTTCGACCAGTTCGCCGAGCTTCCTGAGGAACTCGAGAGGCATGTCCTCCCTGTCCGGCAGGACGAGCAGGGCATAGCTCAATCCATCGGGGAGAACGACCCGCCCGGCCGAGACTTGCATCCGTTTCAGGATGACCTCGGAGTCGACGTAATCATAATCGTACCCCCGGTCCAAGGAGGAGGTCTGGATCGGCCTGGATTTGCCGCAGTGCAGGCAGTCCGTCTCGGGATAGATCGGCGCGATGTCCGGATCGATCCGGCGCGCCGGGACGAGGTTCGGCGCCTGCTCGCCGTAGTAGAAGCCGACATCGGCGACGAAGAGGCCCTGTTGGAGAAGATAATCGCAGCGGGCCATGTATTCGATCAACGGGCCGGCCTGGCCCCACCAAGTGGCGTTGACGTTGAAATGCTCGCCGGCGTGATAGACGAATCCCGGCCGGCCCGCGGCCGGCGGATTGTGGGCGAAGGTGTGGAACGTGGGATGATTCAGTCCGGCGCACAGGGCGATGTCGAACCGCCGCTTGTATTCCGCCGGCCCTTCCTGCCAGTTCCGCCAGCCCGTCAGGGCCTCGGCATCGACGATCCTCCGGCCATAGGTGTGCGCGGCGCTGGCGGCTTCCTTGACCACCCAGAACCGCTGGTGGTTCCAGAACTCCCCCATCGGGATATCGACCGAGCCCAGCGCCTTCAGGGGATCCACCCGGGCCGAACCCCCGTGCCCGGCCTCGGCCAGGAGACGCACTCCTCTCTTATTCAGCAGGTCCCGGACCGTGCGGAAATGGTTGTCGATGATCAGGTCGCTGACGGTCTTGCGGTAATCGTAGAGGAAGCGCGCCGCGATCCCGGGGTCCAGCGCCGCGGGATCGAATAACGCGGGCAGATAAGGGACGGGGTCGTAGCCGTGCCGCGCGCGAAAGGCGCCGACGAAATCGTCCGTCCAATCGACCGCTTCGGCGACCTCATAGCTGTCGAGCATGAAGGTCTTCAGCGCGTCGAGGCTTTTTCGGGCGCTCAAGAGCCGGTCGAGGATATGCGACATGTCGACCGTAGCTGCCTCGCGGCTCAGGTGGTCGATGATCAAGCCGTTGGAATTGGGGCTCGGGCATTCGAGCATCTGTCCCGTGTTGCTGGCGACGAACCGCATGATCCGCCATCCCCCGGCCGGCGCGTCCCAGTCCAAACGGCCCTGCGAGTCCATGCGCTCCGAGATGTCGACCGCGGGGCCGCCCGGGGGGGCGGCCAGCACGGCGACGTCCTTCCAGCGGGCGGTCACGCCCTCGGGCAGGGGGATCGTCACCCGCAAGCGCCCCGGGTTTGTCACAGGCACCTGCCGGCATAACAGCCTTTGGCTGGCGTTCTCAGGCTTGACCCACGAGCCTCCCGCGTTCCAGCTGCTCGAGGCGAACAGGCCGAGCTCGAGGCCGAGGCGGTTCGCCTGGTCGATGGCGTGGGAGATGCTGGCCACCGATTCCGGGCCGAGAAAGGCCGGCCCGGCCGGGATGATCTTTTTCGGGTCGCGGAGGCTGCCGACGTCCCAGATGATGGCCCCGCCCAGCCCCTTGGCTTTCAACTCCTCCAGCTCGCGGGTCAATTGATCCCGGTCGACGAAGCCGTTGAGCCACGCCCAGAGGACGCTCGGCCGGGCCGAGAGAGGGGGGTCGAAGAACGACCTTTCCGAGAGCTTGTCCCCGTCCGGCGCGGGCCGGGATCCGGTCGAGGCCCCCGGCCCGCAAGCACCGAAGACCAGAATGGCCGCGCCGAGGAGCGCGGGATGGATCTTCCGCGACGTTCTCATATTCATCCTCCACGTCTTTCCTTCGTCGGGCCGACGCGGAGCGGGACCTCGGCGAAGACGGGCTTCGGCGTCATGAGGCGATGATCAATTCCTCAGCAATTCGATCTTCTGGAAGGTCATGCCATAGTGGCCGCCGGGCGGGTTCACCGGATGCGGCTTTTGGTCCTGATCGAGCGAGAAATTCCCCGAATAGAGCAGCCACATCGTCACCCCGTCGTCGCCGATGAATTTCGAGGGGATGTTCACGAAATAGGCCTGCGTTCCGAACTCTTTCATGTAAGTGATGATCTTCCAATCGCCGTCGAGCCGGTCCGCTTCGAGCAGATACGTGTCCATCCGCGACACCGTATTGCCTCCGTCGGTGACGCACATGAGATATTTTTTGAGCACAGGGTTGTAGGTCGCGGTGACGCAGCCCATGTTGTTGTCCCATTCGAGCAGCGGCTTGATTTTTTCGAAATCGCCCGTCCAAACGGGCTTGTCGTCCTTGTCTCGGCCGCTGTAGAACTCGTAGGCCGACGGATCGTTGATGGTCTTGATGCCCGGCGTGACCCTCAACAGATAGATTTGGTCCCCGGTGATCCAACTGTCGTTCCACATACGCCAGTTCTTGGACGTCGTCTCGGGGTCTGCACCATGCGCCACCAGGTAGGCCTTGCCGTCGGGCGAATGCTTCATGTTCTTTCCGAAATCAACGAAATGGGGCGCGCCGATCTTGACGGGGTAGCCCCACATTCCCGTTTCCCCGAAAAGCGGTTTGGCCGGGGTGTGGGGTGGAGGCGTCCAGGTATGGCCGTAATCGGTCGAGTGTCTGAAGCCGACGAACGGCCCGATCCACGGCCAGTTGAGGCGCGTTTTCCCGTAGTGCACTCCGTCCCCCGGCCCGAGGCAGTAGGTGCCGTAATACCACACGCCGTCATAGACGAGCGAGCCGCAGGGGTAGCGCCCGGCGTAGGGCGAGGCAGGCGAGCTTTTGTCGAGCCCGATGCTGTAAGCGATGAGATCGAGGGGGTCGTCTCCGATGATGACGCCCTGACCCGTGGTGATATGCACGGGATCGACCCACGATTGCGACCAGTCGATGTAGCCGTCGAGGCGTTTGGTTTTTCCATCCGTCCAGGGCGAATACAGGATGCCGTTTTCGGCCCAGCTCGGATACCATGTGTCGCCGTACCGGAAACCGCTTTTCACGCCGAGAAACCGGATGGCATGGAACGCCCCGGAGCGTTCAAAAGGGCAGTCCGGAGGAATCTCGCTCGGCCAGGTGAAAGGACTGAACCTGGCGATTTCCGGTTTCAGGTCGGCGGTCTGCGGCGCGGCGCCTGTCGAGTGAGCGACAAGCAGGACGATGGAGAGGGCGGCAAGGAACATGTGTTTGGCGGTGGCGCGCATGAGGGATTTGATAAAATGAGGATATCTCTACCCCGGGCGGAAGTCAATCCCATGGGTCCCGGCTGTCCTGGGGCGGCCCTCGCGGATCACGGCCATCATCGACGAGTGCGCCAGGGAATGCTTGTCGCTCCACGCGACCCGGAGGATCCGGTCCGGGGACGTACTGGACCATCCGGAAGCCCCTGGGAAAATGGCTCTATCGAGTCGTTCATCGGCAAGATGCGTGATGAACTTCTGAACGCCGCGGTGGAGACGAAGCATAAGTGTTTGTGGAGACCTGGCGAAAGGGCTACAATCGCGTTAGGCCGCACAGTTCGTTGGGATAAAAACCGCCGGCGCTGGAGGCCTATGGGGTCGGAAAACTCGATTAAGGGCTGGCCCGATGTGAGGAGGCAGGTCACGCTGCGACATCCGGCTAGCCATAGATCGAGGCGAACTCAAATCGCTCGCCGGCAAGGATGAGAATGAAGGTCATGAAATTGGACCAAGCGATGACAAGAAATCGCGCCTCTTTGAAACCCTTCGGGACATGGCTGTCCGTGATGGCCTGTGCCGTTGTCGTGGGCGTCATGGTGTCGGCCAACCCTTTCTCGGCGGACGTCACAAGCGATTTTGTCAACCCACCCCTCAAGTTCAGGGCCAGGCCGCTTTGGTTTTGGAACAATACCGCCGTGACCGCTGCCGAAGTCACGGCGCAGTTGCAGGCCTGTCGCGACCGGGGCGGGTACGGCGGTCTGGCCCCGCTGCCGTTCGGGGCCAAGTTCACGCCCCAGTATCTCAGTGAGGACTATTACACCCTGTATGGGGCGGCAGTGGCGAAGGCCCGGCAGTTGGGGATGTTCTTGACGATCTATGACGAATACGGTTTTCCCAGCGGCAGCGGCGGCGCCAACGTGGGCGACGGCATCCCGCGCTTCAAGAACCAGTATCCCGAGGCCACGTTGAAACGGCTCGATAAACACGAAGAGAATGTCACCGGTCCGGCTGCGTATTCCAGGCCGCTTCCCGCCGGCACGTTGATGAGCATCGTGGCGATGAACACCACGACCAAAGAACGAGTGGACCTGACCGCCAAGGCGAACAGCGGCGCGATCTCGTGGAACGTTCCGGATGGCGCATGGAACATCATGACCTTTGTGTGTGTGCCGGATGGAGATCCGAACGTGGATTACCTCGAACCGGCGAGCGTCGCCAAGTTCATCGGCATGGTCTATCAGCCGTATTACGACAGATTCGCGATGGATTTCGGCAAGACCATTGCCGGCGCGTTTTACGATGAACCCACCATGTACCGGGGGCAAGGCCGCTTATGGACGGACAAGTTCAATGAGAAATTCCAAGCCGCCCACGGCTTCAATCCAGCTCCGTACTACCCGGCGCTGTGGTACGACATCGGGCCGGAGACGCAGGCGGCTCGGAACTATTTGTTTGGCTTCCGGACCGAGCTGTACGCCACCGGTTATATGAAAACCGTTCAGGACTGGTGCACGGCCCACGGCCGCATCCCGTTGCTTGGGCATCAGGACCAGGAAAACGTCAAGAACCCTGTCGGCGTTTCCGGCGATCTCATGAAATGTTACAAGCATCAGGACGTGCCGGGCGTTGACAAGATCGGCTGGGAGAATGATCCCGAAGCCTATTACAAGATCGTCAGTTCCGCGGCCCACAACTGGGACAAAGCCCAGGCTATGACCGAGACGTATGGCGCCATGGGCAATCTGAGCTGGGACCGGCTCTACGCGATCGTGATGGAACAATACGCCAAGGGGATCAACAACATCATTCCCCACGGCGTCTGGTATAACCTCGGCGACGTCACCTATCTGCCCGAGCTGTCCGATCGCAATCCCCTCTATAGGGAGGGGTTGGCCGCCTACAACACCTATGTCGGCCGGCTCAATGTCCTGTTGCAGGATACCGGCCGGCACGTGGCCGATATCGCCGTGCTCTATCCGATCGCCACGCTGCAAGCGGGCTACCATTTCGATGGTCCGCGGAGTCCCTATGTCGGCGGGGTGAACATCCCGGAAGCCGATTACGTTACCCTCGGCGAACTCCTGGCCGCCAAGGTGTGCCGCGATTTCACTTTTCTCCACCCCGAAGTTCTCGATGAACGGTGCTCGCTCAAGGGCGATCGCCTCGCCCTGAACAATAAGATCAACCACGAAGAGTACCGCGTGCTGATCCTGCCCGGGCATCGCACGATCCGCTGGAGCAATTTGAAGAAGATCAAACAATTCTACGACAACGGCGGCCAGGTGATTGCCACCGGCCAACTGCCGTCCAAGTCAGCCGAGTTCGGCCACGATGCCGATGTGGTGCGAACGATCCAGACGATGTTCCCCAAGGTCCCGCCGCAGGTCCTCGCCACCGCGTCTACCGAATGGCGCGAGACCGGCGCCTACGAAGCCGCCAAAGCCATCGACGGCGCACCCGATACCCGCTGGGCGCCATCGGATGAACAAGCCAAGGACTGGTGGCTCGAAGTGGATTTTGGGACCGATCAAACCTTTGATTCGACCCGGATCACAGAGGCGTTCGATCGGGTGACGGCCTACAGCATCCAGTACTGGAACGGCGCCGCTTGGACGGACTGCGCCACCGGCAGCACGATCGGCGCCAACAAGGTGGACACGTTCGACCCCGTGACCGCCTCGCGGGTCCGGCTCGCCATTGGCCGCGTCTCTTCGGGCAAGCCGTCCATCGCCGAGTTTGAAGTGCACCTGAATGACGGTCCCAATCTGGCTCACGGCGATTCCCTGATCGTCCAATCCGGCAGGAATGGCGCGTCGGCCATCTACCTCAACTCACCCAACGAAACAAATCTGCGCCAGGCGCTCGACCGCGCCCTCAAGGTGTATGACGTGAGCATCGAGAGCCGTGAGAAGCTGCGCTATTTTCACCGGGTGCAGGGCGGTAAGCACGTTTACTTTTTCGTGAACCTCGGCGAAAAGCCCGCCGATGCCGATGTCCGGCTGCGGGGGAAGATGAAACCGGAATCCTGGGATCCCCACACCGGCAAGGTGACCGTGCCGGAATACTCGTACGCGGTTGAAGCAGGCCAGGCCGTGACGAAGGTCAAGTTGAGCCTTGACCGGGTCCGTTCCATCTTTGTCGTCGGGCGGTGACGCGAGTCAAGTGGATGGGCCTTCTCCACGGTTTCCGTTGAAGGATACTAAACGAAAAGAGACGTTACCATCCAGAAGAACTTTAAATGATGGATTTTCAATCCAAAGGAGGCAGATCGATGCCCATTCGCCGGGCATCGGCTTTCATGACGTCCATCAGGGCAGCGAGCGGATCGTCCGGCAGCGGTTCCACGGTGTGGGAACTCATGATCCTCGCGACTTCCAAACGCGCCCGATCCCAAGCGCTCTTTTTCCCACGATGGACCCAGGTCTCATAGGCATCCCGGTCGACCACGGGACCGGCCCGATAGACCTCTTCACGGAACCACCGCAACGTCTCCGCCGAAGTCAAGAAATGGTCCCCCGCGTAAATATCCCCGTAGAGATCGCCGGCCAACCGGTCGCCCCGGGCTTCGACACCCCTGACCATTCGGAGAGCCATGCCGCAGATCTCGTTATCCAGCACCAGCTTTTCCAGGCTCTGACAGCTCTCGAAATCCAGCATGCCCGGGCCGGAGATGACGTTCGCCCCCGCGAGAGCCGCAACGAGCGCCCCCATGCCCGTCTCCAAACCCGCCTGGACGTCGACGATCTTGGCGTCGGAAAGCCCCATGTAGGAATGGGTGGGCAGCCCCAGATGCTTCCCGACCTGGATGTGAGCGGCGTTGATCATCATCGTCTCCACGGCTCCCATGGGCGGCGTTCCTGTCCTCATATCGAACGCCGCGGGAGAACCTCCAAAAATGATGGGCGACCCCGGATGGGCCAATTGGTGGATGACGATACCGCTCAGGTTTTCGGCGGTCAACTGCACCAACGCGCCGGCCAGAGTGACCGGAGACGTGGCCCCCATCAGGGGCATCGAGATCAGCGCGGCAGGGACCCCCGCCCGGGAGGCATCGATGAGGTTCTGGCAGGTCAAGTTGCTCCATTTCAAGGGCGGCGAGGGACAGCAATCGAAGATCGCCAGGGGCTTCTCTCTCAGCGCTCGTTCGCTCCCCCGGACGGCCACCAGCATATCTTTCATGATCTTAAAACTTTCCACGGTAAAGGTGCCCGTTACGACCGGCTTTGTGCAGAACCGCAGCCCGATGTATAACCGATACCTGTCCTGCATGGCTTCGGGCACGTCCATGGAGATCATCTCCGTGCTCTGCGCGGCGATGTTCGGAAGGGCATCCGTCAAGATCGCAAAACGGACGAGGTCCCTGGTCGCCGGCTTCCTTTCTTCCAATGTCGCCGGATCCAGGATCTTCAAGGCCCCGGAGCCCGGATCAAAGTGGATCGTATCCCCTTCCAGTGCCATCGTGAGAGCCCCGCCGCGGTCATACACGTGGATCGCATGGGGCACGGTCTTGAGCGACGCTTCAACGAGGCTCGGCTTGAACGAGACGATCCGATCCCGGCGGGGACATCCCGCGTCCGCTAGGAGGCGCGTCGCTTCGTCGTTCTCGATGAGAACTCCCGTCTTTTTCAGGACATCCACGGCTTCCGAAACGATCTGATCGAGGAACGGCCGAAACAGCAGGTCGAGCTTTGGTCTCTTCGTCTCTAGCATCCTCTCCTCCTCCAGTCCCGTCTTTCGCTCACAATCGGGCCTCTCCGGCGTTGCGGGCGCGGAATCCATCTCAACGAATCCGGCGACCTCGTGGCGTTCCGTGGTGCCCAGAACGGATCGTCAAGCGCCGCGTCCGTGCAGGGAACGGGCTCGAGCCTGCGCGTCTCGCCCAAGAAATTCGTCGCCCGCCGGCCGCGACCTCAGGATCAAACCTTCCCATCACGAAAAGGAGAATATCCCAGCCCCGAGCGGCTGTCAACATCTCGAAATCGAGCCGACCTGGCTGCCGGCGGCGGATTTTCAGGCAGGTCGGCCGGGGGAAGCGGCCAAGAGAGGGCAGGCCACTCCCCTCTCCCGATCGCCGGCTGATCGTATGTGAGAGGTCACCCGGGCGATGAGCTCCAGGTAGTCAGAAATCTGAGGACCTCCCGGGCGAAGATCTCGGCCAGCCGGGCGTCGTTCAGACGCGGTAGCCTGTGGAAGATCCCCGCCCGTTCGATACCGCCCTCGGTCACCAGCAGATGCAGGCGCGGGTGGACGTTGATCCGGAGGCCGAGTCATCAAATCCGTCAATGAACGGCCAGTCAATCCAGGAGATCCAGAAATTCCTCTTTGGAGAGCTTGGTGTCCTTAATGATTTCAAGCAAGAGACCGGGTCCGATATCTTCGCCTCGATGTATTGGAACGACTGTCATTCTCCCATCGGGATGGCGCATGATGACGTGGCTTCCCTTTTGGCGAACCTTTAGAAAGCCGATTTTTCCCAGGGCCCGAATGGTTTTTTTCGCCGTGAGCGGTTTCATGCGACAATCATGAATTCAACGGCTCGTCTAAATGGATACTTCGATCTGCTGGATTCCTATGAAATTCAGCTTTATCGGAATTGACTTTTGGACTTCAAGGTACAATTCGATCGCTTCCTTCATTCGCTTAGAAAGTTCATCCAGATTGCGGGCCTGGCTGTGACACCCCGGAAGCTCCGGAACAATGCCGACGAAATACCCGGCCGTATCCTTTTCAATTACGACATTAAAAGTCCTCTTCACAATAGGATCTCCCTCGCGATACAGTCCTTGCTAAATATTATAGTTAGTCCATCGCTTAAAAGCAATAAGGGGAAGACCGCTCGCTCTCCTCGGCCGCCATCAGCGCGACCTGCTCGAAGACGTGCCACGACAACCAGTCAAGGGACGAGCCTTCGGCTCGCCACTCGCCCGTGGCTTGTATCCACGGGCGAGTACGGCGGAAGTGGACCCCCGGGCAATGCCCGGGGCCCCGGCCGCCGTGGATCACGCTGTACGGCGAGATCGCCTCCCCGGACGGGCCGCAGACGGCCGGGGCCAAGCGCCGCTCCCGGGATCTTCTTCCCGAATACGACCGCTTGATGGGGGAGATGGAGACCGTCCTGGGCCGCGACTTGGACGCTTTCAACGCCGGGTTGGGGGGCAAAAACGCCCCGGCCGTCATCCCCCCGAAGCCCGCTGTCAGGAAGTGAGGGGGGTTCGAACCTCTTATTGGTTCAACGACCGGAGAGCTTGAGCGCAACGTTTACTCGTACCGCAAAGATTCCACCTGGTCGGCGACGGCCGCCTTGACGGACTGGACGCTGATTGTCAGCAGGGCCAGGACCGCGGCGGCCAGGGCGGCCAGGATGAACATCCCGGGCCGCATCGTCATCCGGTAGGGGAATTCCCGAAGCCAACCCTGCATTGCCATGTAGGCCACGGGCCAGGCGATGATGCTGGCGATCGCGATCCAATTCAGGAATACCCGGGACAGGAGGCGGAGGATGCCCGGGACGGAGGCCCCGAGTGTTTTGCGGATGCCGATCTCCTTGGTCCTCTGCGCGACCGAAAAGGACGCCAGGCCGAAGATGCCAAGGCAGGAGATGAGGACGGCCATAAGGGCGCAAGTCGAGAAGATCGTCCCTATCTTCCTTTCGAGTCCGTAGAAGAGGTTGAATTCCTCATCGATGAAGAAGTACGAAAAGGGATTCCGCGGGGCATGGACCTTCCAGGTCTTTTCGAGGAAAGCCAACGTCTCCGCCGTGTTCTCCGGCCGGATTTTCACGGAAAGAAAAGCGGGGGCGGAGGAAGATTAACAGCAACAGAGTATCGAGATTGAATGCCAAACCCATCCCCGATGGTCCCGGAAATATTTACTGGGTATCAGCGTCATTTATCGAAGAGTTGAGACCGAAGAAATACATCAAGAAAAAAATGAAAAGTTAAAATATAAGAAGAATGGATAGGCCGACGACACTCCAGCCTTGAACGCGTTTGGATGATTTGCCTCAGCTCATTATTTTCTTTGAGGGGCTTAATGATGGCTTCTTTCAGGGCGGCCTCCCGTTTGGGCTCGGCGTTGGTTGATCCTTCAGGTTCCTTTTGGATGATCTAGCGTCAACGCCAGTTGATGATTTTTATCCGAATTCCCGCTATCCGGGC
>Ga0315279_10002021_pt1 | contig 31755 bp, 52 predicted proteins | sample YL17G06_20_MG_FD_203694 | JGI IMG/M metagenome (GOLD analysis project Ga0315279, IMG submission 203694) | Sediment microbial communities from Yellowstone Lake, YNP, Wyoming, USA - YL17G06_20 | ecosystem: Environmental > Aquatic > Freshwater > Lake > Sediment | place: USA: Wyoming | collected...
TATTGTTCGCTCAGCCTCCAGCATGGGCTGTTGACATACGAGAAATCTTAGCGATTGTCTTCGTAGGGTCAGGAGCGTTGTGTCTTGTCCTTAAAGGCGAATACGCTTATGGTGTGGCTTTGCTGTCGGGCCTGCTTGGCTACGTCACTGGAAGAACCGTTCCAGGAGGCAAATAGTCCTCAGCCGACTGTAGAAAGAAAAGAGAAGGCTGCTTTCTATTCCTTTTTAGGCAGTATGATTCCTGCTAAACGGTTGCCGCCTACATCTATGCCCATGCCAGTTCCAAAGGCAAGCAAATAGCTGAGAAATGTTACGTCTGTGGGTACAGCGATGAGTCCAACGGCAACTAGAATTCCAGCAACGATTGCGCGTCCTATGGAACTTAAGAATTTTCGAGCGTTGAATGCTTCGCCTGATTCGCTCCAGCCGAGAAGAGCTGTAAAGATTGCGCCGATGACTGCGGCAAGCGTCATCAGGAACATTTCAAGGTCTGTCATTTTTCTTGTACCTGAAGATAGATATGGCGCAAAAGCTTTTAAGGATTTCAGCGTAATATTGTTTCTGGAAGGATTAAAAAATGGCTCAAGTGTACGAGCAAGAGGAACTGTATGAACTCCAAGTTCACCATAGCGAAACCTACAGCTTCACTATTTCACCTAAATTAGGCGCAACTTCTGGAATCGTCAGCGCCATAAGGGTGCAGGACGTTGCGCTTGGCACGTGGTTCAACTGGGATAGACCAGGACCGTTCAGTCCGAGCGCGCCGATAGTTACGCCTGGCAGTGGCAACCTGTACATTGCTTTCTGGGCTGTCAACCAAGGTTTGGCTGGAAACTTGACTTTAACCATTAAAGATGATACAGGAGCAGTTTTGGCAACTAAAACTGTAGCTTGCGATTACGGTGCTGGCGTGGGGATAGAGTGGACTGGAAATATGCCAGGCAGAGCGTATGGAATAACGTTAACGGTGACGCCATAGGAAGTTACAGCGTGTGGCTGCTGGACAAATTAACGCAATCCGAGTTCAGGACATTGCTACAGGTAAATGGTTCAACTGGGATAGGGGTGGGTGGGATACAGTGCCAATAGTTACGCCAGGTGCAGGTAAACTGTATATAGCTTTCTGGGCGACGAACTACAGTGATGCTGGTTACTTAACATTAACCGTTAAAGATGATACTGGAACAGTGCTGGCGACTAAGACGGCGTGGGCTGAACCTTGGTACGGCGACATAAACAAAGGTGTTGGAATTGAGGCTCCAAACTTGAATATGCCATCTAGAGCCTATGGAATAACTTTAACGGTGACTCCATAATGGCCGACAGCGTAAGCTTCGGAAGCCTCGGAAGTGACGTTACCAAGTTTACAGTGAAACCACTCACGGTGACACCCCCACCGCCAGAGATTAATTGGCTTCTCATCTTGGCAACGTTGCTTGCGGGATCGGCTGCAACCTACGCAGCAACCGCATAAAACTTAGACCATCCATTCGAAAAGACTCTTCTGCGACTTCTCCTCTTTAATAGTGCGCCTGACAGGAATACTACGAGCATGCTTAGCCTCTTTCTGCCACAACTTGATCAATTTCATGTGCTCCTGGATTTCAACTCCAAACTGCTGAACAACAGACCCTAAATCTGCTGTGGCTTGACGTTGCTCATCAAGCAACACTTTCAAGTCAAACGTGGATTCCCCTACATGAATGCTCGTTGGGTGAGATCCGTCTGAAAAGATTCTGAGACCATGACTCCTCTCGAAAGTCCGTATGTCAAAACGCGGAACAGGAGTACCCATCTCGAAGGTCCACTTCTTATACTTCTCCTTTAGAGGCACATCAAGATACTTCCTAAGCTCTTGAGGCGTAAACCAACTGAAAGCCCTACAAAAAAGCTCCTTAGCCTTAGCAATCTGAAGCTCCCCCCTCAAATAAAGCCGTACAAGACCCCCCTTATACCAATGAATAGACCCCCGATCATCCCTGAAAACCCACATCTCATTACGGTTATGGGTGACACGCCAACCAGCCCTCCAAGCAATCAAATGCATACCACCACCCTCCTCAACAAGGCGCGGTATCCTCTCCCACTCAAAAACCCGATGCTCAGGAAAATGGGCTTCTTGGGGTAAGCCAAAACTGTGGTAAGAGCGGAACTCGCTCAGTAAGCGGTTAAGGTAGTTCCCATGCTGTCTATAGTCTAATTGGAGGTCTGAGCATAGTTTTTTGGCTGTATCGTATGGATTTTTGACCCAAGCTTCGAAAGTTCTCTTTCTGAGGCTATCAACTCTTACTCCCATTACTGTAATACCGCCTAAACAGAGGGAAAAAACCGTTTGTTAAAGGTTAATATTTAATGTTTGCCAACTAAAAAATTGGAGTTATTAGTCGAAGAAAGTTTGCTAATTCTTTGTTTTTTGGTTCAGCGGGTAGTGCGAACCATGTGGCGGGATTTTGAAGCGTTTGCGGAGTTCACAATTTACTGCGCAACCGAAGCTTGAGCGTGGGCACCTGTTTAAGCAGAAGTCTAAAGCCTCTTGTGGCGTCATTCTTTGTCTCTCTGAGGAATTGGGTACAGTAGAATATTTAAGTTTTGCGTCTTAATCTCCTAAAGCGAAAAAAGGAACTTATTGAAATGTCCCAAAATAAATTCTACGGCGAAGGTGAATTAAAGTAATACAACCATGTCTCAAACAGAACATACACAGAAAAAGGAGAAATTTAGATGCCTGTTACCCGAAATTCCATCCATAGCTTGGTAAATGTCAGGTCTTTTACCATGACTATTTCGTAGCCTGTTGCTGGTGTTGGCGCCGTGTCAGCTAATACTAGCTTGGTTATTTCGATCGTCACCACGGGCATTTTTATTGGTAAGCTCACTTTGCCCCCTCCCTACATAATTGCCATTCCAGTCAATATTAACCCTGCGGTTGCAGTTATGACTGGAGTTATGGTTAGTGGAGGTGTAGGCGGAGCTTCGAATTTGAAGTCAACTCTGACCGTTTGCCCGCTTAGGACCTGGACCGTTTGTGTTTTAGTTTCTGTTCCGAGTGTTGTTTTTACTGTGTAGGTTGCTGGGTCTAGTGCGATTGTGTCTGGAGTGTTCCCTGTGATTGCGGCTTCTGTCACTTCGTATGGGGTTACGATTTCTTGGCTGTCTAGGAAGGCGTGGATTTCAATGTTGCCTTTAGCTGGCGGAGGGGGTGGAGCTTGTTGGTATGTTGCCGTAATGGTCATGTCAGCTACTAGATTTATGGTTCTTGAGGGGTTTGTGGATCCGTCTTCCCATTGAGCAAAGTTGTAGACGTCTGTTCCTATGGCAACGTTGGATGGAGCGACGATTGCGTGTGTTCCTTCTTGGAGCGTTAAGGGTGATGTGGGCGTAGTGTAGCTTGCGCCATCTACCGTGATTGGAACGCCTATTGTCGGTGTTGATGTCACGACTAAAGTATGCGTTACTGGCGGCGGCGGCGGTACTGTTGGATTGATGTATAATTCAGCGTCAGCGAACCATGCTATACCGCCATCAGCGTTACCGTTATTGCCTGACCAAACCTGTATCCAAGGTACTATGCCATCGGCCGTTTGCATCGTTCCAGCAGGAGTGCCGAATGAGCCATCATTAGGATATTGGGTTTGTATAAAGGAGTCCATTGACCTAAACTGCCAATCGCTTCCCCAGTTAACGTAGTTCAAATATTGATTCGCTGGATTCCCGCCTTCAGGAGTCCAAATGCTGCCATCTGGTGCGGCACTGCCAGTTATATGACTGGTAATAGAGTTGTAAAGGTCAATGCCGAGACGTATTCCAGACGTGGGGGTCGTGTCTCCAATAGTGCTTACAGTGGTTTTCATCCAAACTTTGAATACGATGTGGTCACCTGGTTTAACGCGGATGCACCAGTCAGGCTGCGTTTTGTCAGCACATAAGATTTCTCGGGATTTTGAGGCATCTGTTCCTTTTTCCATCCTTATACTTGGATTCCCATTGTGTAAAACGTTATAGTCCAGATAGGTCGGTGCGTTCCATGTTTCCCCAATACGCCATGCGTCGGGAATTAATGCCCAATTTTTATCTGCCATTTTTGTTCTCTCCTAAATACTATTATGAAACAAGTAGTATAAATTTTCTATCTTCCTCCCACAGGCGCATTTATCGCCGCTATCCAAGCGTTTGCGCTTGGGTCATAGTTGTCGAATGCCGTTGTGCCCGTTCCCACATCACTGATGATGCCTTCCTCAAAATTGTTGCCCCAGATACGGTTGGTGTCGCAGGCAGCATCGTTAACCCTCACTGAGCCAGTGGTGTTTCCGTTTGTGTAGTTGCCGAAAATCAGGTTGCTGTTTGCGTCCCCGTCTAAGAAAATTGCGTATCCCGCGGTTAAGTTGATGAAGTTGTCTTGGATTATGTTTCCGCTTGCTGCGCTTATGTAAATGCCGTGGTCGTGTTCTGCGCCAATAATTTTGTTCCCGTGAACCCAGTTTAAAGTTCCTGCGCCGTCAAAGTTGACTCCGTACCTGTTATTGTGTGCTATCATGTTGTTTGCGACTTCGTTGTTGTCAGGGGTTCCAGTTGCGAAGTAGACTGCGTCATACTGCATCCCCTTAAGCAGGCAGTCAACGACGAGGCATTCGTCACTGTTGTTTATGTAAACTCCGAAAGCCATATTGGTTATTTGGCATGAGCTTATGATGTTGCCTACGCAGTCCGTAATTTGAAAACCGCTGCGTGTAGTTGGTAAATTCGCTTTACAAGCATCGAAAATGCAGTCGTCGGCGAAGCAGATGTACGCAGTTTCTCCGTTATTGATACTGGCGCAATTTACGAGTGTGTTTCTTACGGAGCCAGCTTCAATAAATATGAAATTTAAAGCATTAGTAGCGCCCTTAACGTTAGTGAAGATGTTATCTAAAGAGCTGAATATCATATGTATGCCGTAAAAGTTCACTGAAGAGCTTAGGTCACAGTTTACTACAACGTTACGTTCCGAATTGCCCAGCCACAGTCCACAGTGGCTATTAGCCCAACTGTGTAAGTTGCTGACGAAGTTGTTATCTGAACCGTCGCCAGCGCCAACGTCGCCAAGCTGGACTCCCTCACCATAACTGTTAGTACACCAAACCCTCTCGATAACAGAATCCGTGCAGTTAACCAAGCTAATGTTCGCCCAGCCAGCAGTCGCTCCAGTTTGGTTCGCCCTATTACCATCCACGTACAAGTCTCTGATGACGATTCCAGTGTTGCCTCCCGCATGGTTCGCGTTGGTAATCGCAACCATAGCCGCAGGACGACCATTCGCAACATAAAAAACAGTGGAGCTGCCCGCACCCCTAAGAGTTGTATTCGATGGAATAGTGCAGTCCGCCGTTATACTATACGTTCCTGAACAAACGTAAACGTCTCTGCCAGCCGCCGTCGCCGCGTTAATCACTGTAGTAGCGACTGCCCCGTAACTAACAAGGACCCATCCTCTAGCTCCTGCCCTAACAGCGCAAATGTAGGTGACTCCTGAGAAAGTATGCTGAAAAACCATTATTGAAGCTGGAAACTGAAAAACCCCGATGTCTGCGGGTGGACCTTCCTGCCGAAAATCTTGCAGTCCCGCAATCGTTGCCATTACTCATCTAACCTCCGAAACGTGGTTTCTAACCTCTTCGATTTCGGAAGCACCTTCACACTTGGAAAACGCTTGTTAGCAGTCTTAGCCGATTCAAGTGGACTGTTACACTTGAAGCACCAAGGCTTACCATCCATCTTGTTCCCATGATCGCTGCCCCCGCAAACTGGACAAACCAACGCTCCGTCACTTCTCACAGCCTTCTCCATGAACAGCCGATTAATCCTCCTCAACTCTGGATCATATTCACGGCGAAGCTCGTCAGCTTGCTGTTTAGCCTCTTCAACTACGTCTTCTAAGTCGCGTTGCCACTTCGACTTTCCCCTCCGCAACTTCTCTTGCCTATCTTGAGCCTGTCTAACTTGATTAGGAATCTCTTTTTCAAGATCTTGCAACAACTCTGGATTAACCTTCAGAAAAGCCCGCTTCTCAGGACTAAGCTGCGAAAGGTCTATTGTCACGCTTCAACCCCTACAGCATGAATATAAGATTCGGCACCCACAGCCGCGGCGCTAGACGAAATCTGAGGCTGCACACCCGCCGCAAACTCAACACCGTCCTGTTCACTCCAAGTCCGCGCAGTCTGCGCAGGCACATCAAAACTCACGCGATTCTGAAGAGGCAACAGTTGAGACAACGTGATGACCGTGTTAGCCTGCGCCGTGTTCCTAACCGTGATGCTGCGGACTCTCCTCGTTGCGCCAGCAGCGACAGCCACGCCCAGATTCACGGCGGCAGCCGCGTTCAAAACAAGTTCCGCGCCACTATCCCAATGATTGTCATGCAGCCACTTTTCAGAATTGCTTCTTGCAGGATCCCTTGTTTGACCTAATATCGTCCCCATTTTTAAACCTCATTTAAGTATATTCGCGCGTCATCTATGTAGAGGTTGTCCGTTATATTCGCCATATCTCCTCTTACATAGAAGAGGCACATGCCAGCCGTGCCTACTAGCGGATTTGATAAAATGGGTAAATTCAACGGTTCTAAGGGCAAATCTAAATAGTTTGTTACAAGTCGTGAGTATATTCTTTTATCAAAGTTCAGCACAACTTTTAGGTAATGCCATGCTGCGTAGCCAGAGAAACCTCCACTCAGCACATTTGCATTTGGGATGCGAGCATATTGGACTGGAACAAAGGAGCTTAGGTAATACCATCCAGCCACTGCTTCTGGACCATGCACGTATCTTACCTCTGCCGTCTGTTCGATGCCTCCACCTACAATGAACGGGCTTTGACGTACAACTCCGAGAATAAAATCGAAATCGTCTGTGGGTTTATACCAGCGAAGTTCAAAGCCTACTTTACCTTTAAAGCTTCCAAATGTCACACGCGCTGACTTGGGGAGGAATGTTGGATTACTGATTTTGAGAACGTAGTCTCCTTCAAAAGCAGGAATTTCATCGCTGTATGCTGGGATTGACCCTAGGTTTCGTTGTGTCCATCTGCAGACTGGATAGTTTTCCATGTCGTCGCGCCAGAACAGGCGTGAATACTCTCGCTCAGAAGCGTCGAGGAACCGCATTTTGCTAGGGTCATAAATCGACATTGCTCTATCACCAGAATCCCCATATGTATAGTGTTCCTGTTCCCGCTACTGCCGTTCCGTAGACTCTCCTTGTCTTCTTCCTCACCCAAAGTGCTGCTCCATTAGGTATAATGAAGCTTTCGCCTGAAACAGCCTTATCCAAGTTGACTTGTATATTTGCGCCATCAGCATAAAACCATAGAAACTTCACTGGGCGTTCCTTGAAAATGTGAGGAGGAGACGCTACTGTTGTAACATCTATTTTGGCTTGTTCATCATAATCGAAGTATTCCTGTTCCCTAAGCCACGCTTTAGGCTCCAATTCTCCTCTGACCTCTCTTGGCAAGAAAACAGTAGACATAGCTTCGACTAATGTTTCTACTAGACGCTCTAGCCTTTCGATGCGCTCCGCCATTTTAATGCCCCCGAACTAGGGTTAGGCTACGGTATCCATCCGCCAACAGTACAAAGCACATTTGCTGAGGAAGCGTTGAAGTTCACGGCAGTGAAGAACGGCATCCAGATTGGAGTAAGCTCTAGGAAGTTAGGAGCTTTCGTCGAGGTCACGGTTACTTGGCATTCTGTCCCAGGAGCCAGCAAGATATGGCAGGTTAAGGGTGTTGTCCCATCAAGTATTTGCGCCCAAACACACTCGGTTTCTCCGTTGCATATCCAGATGGTTTCAGCAATGAATGGACCAGTCGTGTAGTATTGCCCTGCCAAAGTCACTGGCGTATTAGGGGTAGCTACATGCCCCGTGAGCCTGTCTCGTTTCTTCTTCTTCTCATAGTAGAAATGCCCTGTAGAATCTTTGAATGTGCCACTACTTCCAAACGACATTTTCCATCATCCTCTCCTACTTGCTCACATACCTCTCCACATCAAGCACTTTGACGCTACGTCCTCGCGCAGCATCCAAGTCAGCCTTAGTTATAACCTTCGTGCGGTACTTCCACCCGTAAAACCAGACCTTAAAGCAAATCGCTTGAGGCAACGTGTTGTCCGAAGTGATAACTGGCTCTGTAGCTGGCTTAATCCACAAGTCCACTCGGAACGGGTCTAATCGGCTTGCCAGATTTTCGTCTAAGGGCACGCTTACTCCGTGCGGCGTATACCGCGGGTCGCCTCTGGGATAGGCAACGCGGAACAAAGCCCCAGACGGGAACACCCTTTTCACGTTGTTCGCGTCGTAGTACTCATGGCTTATGCCTATGTATTCACACTGGTAAACTTCGTCGTCTTCAGGTCGCAGGTTCGCTATGACTGCTATGGCACCCACTTGGCTTGCGGTAAGCGCAATCAATTCCTCGTAGATTAGTCGCTCAACAGACTCGATAAGGTAAGTTACGCCGTCCAAGATGAGGATTTCTCCAGCTTCAAGGCGAATGTGCTCAACTTTCAAATATGTCGCTATTGCGCTCAAGTCTTATCCCTATAGTAAAGGTTATATGGTGAATTTATAAATTAGGCAGTAACAAACGTATTACAGGTGTATTCGGTGAAACTCTATCCTGTTAGGCTCCCCGAAGATCAACTGCAAAAAATCAAAGACATTGCACGGAACAAGCATCTCAAAGTTAGCGTATTTATGAGAGAACTCATTGCAGAAGCCCTCGGCGCCTATTCCACAATCCCAAGCATGACCGAGCTGGCAAGGCAAGTTGAAAGACACGAAAGAGAGCTATCCGAAATTAAAAAAGCATTATTGAAGAAGGGAGTTTTAGAGTAATGCGGATCTTAGTTACTGGCGCGGAAGGATTTGTTGGAAGCAATCTAACTCCAAAACTAGATGCGGAACATGAGGTTACAGCTCTTGATTTTTTGACCAGTCGCAAAAAATCTAACCTCCCAAGAAGTATTCCTTACCTAAATGAAGACCTTTCTAGTGTTGACGTACCGAAACTTCCAAAAGTGAACCTTATTATTCATCTTGCCATAATCAGCATCGAACGTGTCAGTGAAAGCAGTAGCTATGAACAAATAAACATTACATCAATGCTGAAAATGCTGGAACTAGCAAAGAAGCACAAGTCAGATTTGATTCTCGCTTCTTCAGGCAGTGTTTACGGGAGCGGACTAAACTTTAAGGAAACGTCATCTTTTAATCCCCTGTCTCTTTACGCTACTGGAAAAATAAACGCAGAACGATACGCGAATTTTTATCATCGGAAATACGGCTTAAACGTCACTGTTCTACGGTACACTAACTGCTATGGAGACTTAACCTACATAGACAATAAGGTTTACCCTGGAAAAAAGGATGTTATGAGAATTTTCATGGAAAACGCTTTAGCAGATAAACCGTTACCATTAGTTGAAGGGCAAAGCAGAGACTTCACATACATCGAAGATGTGGTAGAGGCAACTTGTTCAGTGATGGGTCTGAAAGGCTTTAATGTGTTTAATGTTGGAACTGGAGTGGCGGTAGAGGTCAAAAATATTCCGTCAATGATAGGGGAAGCTACTGGTAAACCAATCACGGTTAGAACGGTTCCTCCGAGGTCAATCGATAATCTCCAGAAACGTAGCCTAAACATTGAGAAGATTTCCCCCTTATGGAAACCAAAATATGATTTAGCTAAGGGATTGAAACTTTATGCCGAAAAAGTATGTTTGCCTCGTTAATCCCCGCGACACGGTTGTAGAAGATCCCGCATGGGATGAGCCGTTAGGTCTACTTTACCTCGGCGCTGTTCTTGAACGCGCTGGCTTAGAAGTTGAAGTAGTCGATTTAAATTTTCACAAGAATTTTGAACTGCTTAAGCGTAGTACAGCAAACGTTTTTGGACTTTATTGTTCCAGTAGTTTACTTGAGTCATGTTTAAGAGTGAATGAGTATCTGAAAAATGAGCGTCCTGAAGCATTACGGATAGTTGGAGGACCCCACCCGACTTGTGCGCCGTATGAAATAGCACAATACTTTGATAAAGTAGTTGTTGGTGAAGGAGAAAAAACAATAATCGAAATCCTTGAGGGAAAATGGATTGGCAAACTCGCTCACTGCCCTCCAATAGAAGATTTAGACACGATTCCGTTTCCTGCCAGAAACCTAATCCCAATAAGACAATATCACAGGAGAGTAGGAGGGCAAATATCAACTGGAATCATTACAGCGAGAGGATGCCCTTTCAACTGTGCATTCTGTAGTAAAGTGTGGAGAAAAGTTAGGTTTAGAACTGCCGAAAACATCCTTGGAGAAGTCAAAGAGTGCATAGACAAATATGATATAAGAGCTTTCAGCGTAAGAGATGACACTTTCACGCTTAACAGAAAACGGTTATTCAAGATTCTCCGAGGCTTCAAAAAATTGAATGTTGTATGGCGTTGTTTGACGAGGACGGACCAAGTAGACGAGGACGTTCTGAAACGTATGAAAGAAGCTGGATGCACACAGATAGTTTACGGCATAGAATCAGGCAACCAGCAAATTCTAAACAACTTGCGAAAAGGAACAACCGTAGAACAGAATGCTAAAGCAATCCGATTAACGAAAAAAGCGCGGATACATGTTAAAGCAGCCGTGATTGTTGGCAGTCCTGGAGAAACTTGGCAAACCGTTAAGGACACGGTGAAGTTTATAGAAAACAACCTTCCCGACGAGGGCATAGTGTGCATTTTCACGCCTTATCCTGGTTCTCCAGTTTGGAGCGACCCAGAAAAATTCAAAGTGAAAATTCTGACCCGAGACGTAAGCAAGTATGCTGCTGTAGGTTCAGGAATGAAGGGGAACGTAGTCGTTGAAACTGAGAAGATGACCCGTAAAGATATAGGTGAAGCGCACAGCATGGTTTTAGAAAGGTTTAAGCAGTTAGGATTAGTAGGAATGGGAGAAACATGAACGAAAATTTGAGGTACGCAGACTTCCTTTTCTGCGAGTCTGATTGGTTGTATAGAGAGTTCAATCGTTTAGAGGTCGTGCGAAGCCAAAAATACTTCACCCTAAAAGCCGCCCTCAACATACTTCTGCAAAACGATGGAAAAACCATAGTGGAAACAGGCACACAGAGGATGAAAGATGACCCAGGTGGTTGCTTTACAACACTCTTCGGTGCCTTCTGTAAGAGGTACGGCAAGAAACTGTTCACAGTCGATAATGACCCCAAAAACATAGAAACTTCAAAGGAAGCAACCCGAGAGTATGCGGACTGCATAACCTACGTTCTCATGGATTCAGTAAAGTTTCTTAGCGAGTTTAACCAGAAAATTGACCTACTCTACCTTGACAGCCTAGATTGTCCTCTGCCACCCGCAGACGCAACAGAAGCCCAAACGCACAACCTCAACGAGCTTAAAGCAGCCTACGACAAACTCCACAAAGGAAGCATTCTCCTGATCGACGACAATAATTTTGAGAACGGCGGAAAGACCAGACTTTCAAAGAAATTCCTATTGGAAACAGGAGAGTGGCAATGCATTTTAGACCACGGACAAACCTTATGGATGAGGCGAGGGTTGTTTTGAGTCCGTATTATAGCGAGAGAGACATTGAAGTGCCACAGTTACTTAATTTTGTTGATGCACATTCTAAGGAAATAACAACGATTTTAGATGTTGGTTACTATGGTTCTCAATATCTAAAGATACTCAAAGAAAAAGGCAAAATTATTGACGGAATTGATCTTAAACTTGGGGAGGGAGAGAGGGAGTTTCTACGAAATTATTTTGTTGGTAACGCTGTCACCTATCCGTTGGGACAGTACGACCTAGTGATTTGTCTTTCCACCATCGAACATGCTGGAATAAAGCAATACAAAATGGATGATTTTGTAAAGGAACAGAATTGCCTTTTCAAGAAAGTTGTCGATGCTTCAAAACGGTTCATATACGTAACTTTTCCTTACGGGGATTCAGCGTTTCTGGAGGGAGAGTTCGTTAACATGACGAGAAACAGTCTTTACGGATTTTTGAGTGCCATTCCCAAAGCTGTCTGCAAGACGAGTTTCTACTTCAACGACAGGGTCTACGCGGTTTCTGGTTGGACTGAAATCTCGCAGGATGATGCTGACAAAATTCAATATGATCCAGCCAAGGGTGGGCGTTGCGTTTGTATCCTTGAGGCAATTAAATGAGAATTTTATCTGAGGAACACAAGCGGAAAAAGGAGGAATGGATATGAAAATCCTCTATCTTTAGCTGCCACGCAATTAACGAGTTCGAAGATCTATCGCTTTTTACAGAATTGGGACACGAAGTTCTTTCTCAAGGAGCGTATAAGATTCCAGATAACCCTGAAGATAAGGCGAGACCTCCTATTCCGCAAGCGTATCGGAATGAGGAGCTCAGACCTCTTCTTTACAGTTTGGTTTGGGGAGTTGACCCTAAAGGCGGATTCTATGCAGCATCAATTCCGCAACCGCTCATCGACTGGTGCGACACCATTTACATACTTGGCATTGAGGCTTGGCTTCCAGTAAACTGGGAAAGAATCAAACATAAACATGTGATTTTCAGATCCATCGGGCAAGCGGTGGAACGAACCGAAAAAGTCTTAGGCACATATAGACCTCAAGGCTTAAAAATCGTCAGGTACTCTCCAATTGAACAATCTATTCCATGCTTCAGCGGAGCAGATGCCACAATCAGATTTTACAAAGACCCAGACGAGTACAAAGGATGGACTGGAGAGAAGAAACAAGTGATAGCTGTTTCGCAAGCCATGAAGAAACGGAACGATTGCTTAAAATTCAGCGTATTTGAAGCGTGCACTCGCGGGTTCCCACGCAAACTATATGGTTTTTCAAACGACGATGTAGATAAAGAATTGTCGGGAGGAGCCTTAACCTATGAAGAGCTCAAACAAGCGCTAAGAGAAAACAGAGTTTTCTTCTACACATGCACTTTTCCCGCCCCCTACACTATGGCCTTCATGGAGGCTTGGATGACTGGAATTCCTGTTGTTGCGATTGGCCCGCAACTTGCGGGTTGGGGGTGGATCGAGGTCCCACATTTAATAGTGAACGGCGTAAGTGGATTCACCTCAGATTCCTTTAATGAACTGAGAAACTATGTATCAATGTTACTTGAAGACCACGAACTCGCCAAAAGGATTTCTGTTGAGGGCAGAAAGAAAGCCATAGAGCTTTTCGACAAAGAGAAAATTAAAGGCGAGTGGAAAAAGTTTTTCGAGGGTCTTTAGATGAATGTGTTTTGCGACTTCCACCACGGCGACTTGTATTATTCTTTGCATCTTCTTTTTGAACATCGGTTAGGCTGGGAACTTTACCGACCTTGCGGACTTGAGTGGTTTCAGAAGGGTTTCTGGAAAATTGCCGAGCCTTACAATAATGCGCCTGACACCATTAATCAATTTCTCCAATTACCTAGACTTTGGAGTACAAACATAGAGCCAATCCAGAAATATGGAGAAGACCGATTAATAGATGATGTTTACCACATTCCAGTAAAAGTGGGAAGTGAATATTACATCCAGAAAGCCATCACGTTTGACAAGTTTTTAAAGATGGATATTGATCTTGTAATAGCATCGTACGCAGGGCATCACTTACCGTATGCTCAATTAGTCGCACAATACAAACCAAACGCTGCCTACATCGCTCAAATAGGAAATGTTGCATGGCAACCTAAAGGCACTCGAAATGTTTTGTTGGCAATGAACACGCCTATGCCACCCGACGTGAATTACATAAAATATCACCCAGAAAACCATAAAGAATACTGTTATACGCCACCCACTACTCATACCGTTATACGAAGTTTCATAGCTAATCCCCATGTCGAACCTGATTTGCCTTTATTTTATGAGTGCGAAAGGCTTCTTCCAGACTTCACGTTTAAAATGCATGGAATACTTGGCAGGGATGGTGTCACATCAGGGGATTTAATGCCTCAAACAATGAAGGATTCAGCGTTCGTATGGCACGTTAAACGTACGGGTTGTGGCGGTTTTGTTGCTCGACAAGCCTTAGCATGCGGAAGACCGTGCATCATAAAGAAACGTTATTGTTATGAACATCACACTTTAGAGAGAGACTTATTTGAAGACTCCGTCAACTGCATAGATTTAGACCTTGGCACGACAAAGGAAAACGTTGAAAAGATAAGGTATTTTTCAGAGCCTCAACGCCATACGGAAATGTGCAAGAATACTGCTGACAAATTTAAGCGAGACGTAAATTATGACATGGAAGCTCAGAGAATACGCGCCTTCCTAGAGCCTTTACTGAGGAAATAACCAATGAATGTTTTCATAGACTACATGGGTCATAGCGACGTACATTATTCGTTCCAGCTACTCTTTGAAAAGAGACTGAAAGCAAATCTTTTCAGACCTTGGGGAGTAGAATGGCGGAATAAAGGTTTCTTTCTTCCCATAGCAGATCCTAAAGAAGGGAACGGTGAAGTTCAATTAATCGATGACGTTTATCACCTTCCCATGAAAATGGAAACGGAAGGCGGATATTACACTCAGAAAGCCATCACATTCGATACGTTTCTGAAAATGGATTTTGACATTGTAGTGGCATCTTTTTATAACCACGAAAAAATGTTTTACGATCTTCTTAAACAATACAAACCAAACACTCCTTTTATCAGATGGATAGCAAACATTCATGAGAAACCCCTTGGATTCACCAAAAATATTTTGCTTGCAACCTACGAGCCGATGCCTCCAAGCATTAATTACATAATTTATCATCCCGAACAGTACGAGGGGTACTGTTACACTCCGCCAACGGGTCACAATACAATAAAAAACTTTGCGAACAACTTACCTTCTTACCCTAGTGACCTGCATACTTGGAATGAATGCCAAAGGCTTCTTCCAGACTTCACGTTTAAAATGCACGGAGCAGATGGAAGAGACGGTTCTATTCCGCATTGGTTGATGCCTCAAGCGATGAAGGATTCAGCGTTTGTATGGCATGTCAAATCGCATGGTGGCTGCGGTTTTGTTTCTCGCCAAGCCCTTGCATGTGGTAGACCATGCCTCATCAAGAAACAATACCCTGTGTTACATAACGCATTAGCCAAAAACCTGTTCGTGGACTCGGTGAACTGTGTAGATTTAGACCTTGGCGTTGAAAGGGCAATCGAAAAGATAAGGGAATGGTCACAGCCAGACCGTCACATTGAAGTATGTAGGGCTACGGCGGAAAAGTTCAAGAAAGATGTAAATTTTGCTGATGAGGCTGAAAGAATAAAGGAATGGATAAACAATTTGTGCAGGAGGTAAAGGAGTTTCTTGACAAAGCTAAAATACCGTAGCGTTTTAGTGGCTTCTCTTGTCTCTCAAGAGGAGCCTTGGATACAGCGTTTCTTGGATTGTTTAACCAGACTTGATTACCCCCGACGCGCCATCAGACACGCTTTTGTAGAGGGAAAAAGTACAGGAGAAAACGTTTCTCTTCTCCATGAGTGGGCTAAAGCTGATACTTGGATAAAACAGGCTAACCCTCCAATCCCAAACAGGTTCGAAAAACTCGCCTACCTCAGAAACCTAATCATAGACGAAGCCTACCCTATTCGGAACGAAGACTACATCCTATGGATTGACAGCGATGTGGTAGAGTTTCCTCCTAGTCTGATAAAAGACTTAATAAAACATAAGGTGCCAGTCGTAGCGCCAAGCGTGTGGATTGAAGGAACAAACCAGTTTTACGATACTCTTGCCTTCAGAGACACCCATGGACGGATGATCCCAGCTTTCAACTTGCCTTATAGGGGATTAGTCGCGATGGGCAGTGTAGGAACATGCTACTTGGTTGCCTCCAAATTATACAGTCAAATGAACATTAGGTATCATGGCGGAGACAGCGAGCAAGTAATGTTCTGTTCAGAAGCGAGAAAGTTGGGACAAAGAGTTTACGCAGACTTTGACATACGCATAAAACATGCAAATCTACCGTGGTATGGATGCCGCTTTCACTAATCGATGCCTCTGATTCTGGCTATAGAAAAAGTAAAATACTGAGACGCATAATAAGACGCAAAGGCGAAGTTGAAAAATGAAAATTCTCGGTATCCACGCGGATTGTTGCCACATAGGCGGCCACACGCGCCAATTTCTCTCCACCATGGACATCTTTAAGAGTTTAGGCTACGATATTCACATTGTTGCGCGAACTAGGAAAGAGTCGAAAGCCCGCGTTGACCTATCACTAATTGACCCGACTAAAGGCAAGCCCCTCCTAACCCCTGTGGATGTCACGGCGAAAATGGACCTGTCGCACCACAGCATACGTGACTTGAGGAAGTATCAGCCAGTAAGGTATCTGCTTCCAAGCGACATCAGCGAGCATGACATTCCAGTTGTCTACTGGGGCGACCACTTCCTAACACCTTGGGCGCCAGAAGTTGTTGAAATGATAAAGGATGCGGATTATGTATTTTGCGACACTGAAATGTACATTAGGCTAGAGTCTGACCTTGACATTGCACATAAACATATACAATATGTTCATTTTCCAACCGAAAACATCTTGCCTGTCTACGGCAAAGAGCCGAGGCACATCTGGACTAACAGCACCTTCACGCAGTCGTGGATTAGGATAAGGTGGGGTCACAGCAACCCAAACTACACCAAAATCGACGACAAGTACGTTACTGTGCAGATTCCTAAGCAAATCTTTGAAGCCCAAATCGTGAATCCATCCATTTATCTTGACGACTACAAGAACGAGTGCGGTTTCTCGGATAGGCAGTACGATGTAGTCATGTTTGCTAGGCTGGGCGAAGACAAATTCACGGTTGCAGGCTTCCTAGACGAGCATTTCAAGCTGTTGAGCATGGGTGCCCAAAGCCCCATGAAACAAGTGATGCCAGAGCCAAAGGACAAACGGGTGAAGCAGGTGCTTCTGAACCAACCGCAAACTACAAGGGATAAGAAGCCGTTCACGCCGAGAGGAGAAGTGCACAAGAACCTAACCCTCAGCCAGATAAAGCAGTTCTTGAGCATGAGCAAAGTCTACGTCCATTCAAAGGGGTTTGGTCTTATGGAGTCTGGAGGTGTATCTGAACCTGAGCATTTTGGCATCTCGATAATTGAAGCGATGGCGGCTGGTTGCCCAGTTATTGTGCCTAGAACTGGTGGGTGTTGGACGGACATTTCCCTATTTGGTAAGTACACGCTTGCCTACTCAAGCCTAGAAGAGCTGAAGGCTAATGTGGAGAGGCTGGCTAGGAATAGGAATGAATGGCAAAAGTGGCATAACTTAGCGCTTGAAGGCGTAAAGCGGTTCGACGCGGAAAACGCTAAACAGCGAATCAAGGAGCTACTCGGCTAGTTCTACTCTTGCGCCCTCAACCACCTGGGCTATGCCGTCAACCTTCGGCGTAATGTAAAAGTGGAATCCGCAGTAAGGGCAAATCAGCGAGCACCTGCCCTGCAGCTGGATTGGGTCTGCTTCTGCTTCAACTCCGCAGTTTGGACACTTGATTACTGCTGGACGGTTGAGGGTTGAGACTCTGGACATGCTATTCCTTCTCTCTTGTTAAGGCCTTGATTACTGGCGGGATGATAACTACTGCCCCAACTATCGCTATGGCTCCTATGGCTAATGTCGTGAAGACTGTTCCCCACCACTCTGGAGGCCCTGTTTCTGTTGTACGCTTTACAGGTTTCCACTCCCATTCGCCTGTTTCGGGGTTTTGAACCCAACCGTACTCTTCAGTAATTTTTTGGGTTTGAGTGAGGTTGGTTAAAGCGTAGAATATAGCTACACCAATGATGATAAACAGTATTGCTTTACCAATGGCTACAGCGAGGACGCTCCAAAACTCAAGACTTATTGGAAGCCCAGTATCACTTAGGAACTCTACGCTTAACCGCGTGTGTGTTCTGTACTCAACATAAGTACGATCTCTATATTGCCATGTTCTCACGGTTTCGTAGCAGATGCCCACTTGATAGCGTAAAAGCGTGATTTGGTATCCTTCATCCAGCATGTCTCTGACAAATTTGCCTAACGCAGCATCAACTTGCCCGTCAGTTAAGAAGTGGGTTCGAACCTCATCCACTGATGGTGGACTTGGGAATCCACTGAGACTGCTTAACTGGTATGGTGCGCTTACTGCGTCCCAGACCCAGCGGTATGACACTGTTGCTGTCGTTTGGGGTTTCTGAACTAACACATAGGCTTTCCAAGGCATCACCAGCTTCGATATGAGGTTACGGAACCAGCCGACATATTGCATTACTTCCACTAAGCGATCTCCATTAATGTCCAATGGCGACACTGCTGTGACGACCACCCCAACTACTAAGTCAGTCACAAGATTGCCAGTCTCATTCCATGAGATTCGCAAGTACCGAAACTGCATCCCATTAGCTTCAATAACAGTTCTCAGGTCGTTAGCACTGCCATTCCTGAAGGCGTTTAAGGTGGCACTGTCAACCGTGGCAGCTATCGCTTGGTAAGCGTAGATGCCGAAGGTTTCGTCTGGAAAAATGTAGTAGCCCATGCTAGGCTCTCGGTAATCGTCAAACGGAACAGTAGTGCCTAACACCTTCTCGTAGGTCTGCAACAGAGACACTGCCATAGCCAATGTTCCGCCTTTCACATACCTATTAGGACTGAGAAGTTTAAAAGCCTAACCCTAAATCTTTTAAATACGCTACAACATTATTAGACTATGAGGATTGGATAGATATGGCAGAAGTTGCAGTAGGCGTAGTTGCTGGCGCCGCCGTTGGCGCAGGCGCAACCTACCTGATTATGGGCGGGTTAGCGAAACTCCCGCGGATCGATTTGTCAAGATACCAAGTTCCAGTAGGCGAAACATACGATTTGATATGCGTGAATTTTCCTCCAAACGCGCAGTTAGTAGCCCCACAATCTCTTTATCCCCCCGCAATCGTCAACCTTGGAACAACCGACAGCAACGGAACCCTTGTACTACGCGGAAATGTTGCCCGAGGACCAGCAGGAACCTACTACATAATAGCTTGGAACGCTACTGACGGAAAATACTGCGCAGTAGTCACGCTCTTTGTAACCTAATGTATATCTTTAAAAGTTTAAGAATAAAAAAAGAGAGAAGGTAGAGTTTAACTTATTCTGCGACGAGTAACTGCTTGCGATTTCCTGCAATTACAGCGATAGGCCAGAACTCAATTTGCCCAGTGTAGCCGTGCTTGCAGAAGAACGCTATTTCTACCAGATCATTCTGCCTGACGAAGACGAACTGTTCCAAAGCTATGGAGCGCTGCCATATATCTAGGAATGCACCCGCCTGTCTAACATCAACAGCGTGTATCCGAGTCTTCTCGCCTTTCAATGGGATTTCTTGGCGCTTAACGGTGTTCACATCGACTTCGTAGACATCGCCCATGCCGAGGTCGCCTACACCCGCGTAACCAGAGATCCACATTCCCATGAATGTGATGCCTATGCCAGCGGGAACACGAAAGCGGATGACGACTGTGGCTACGGCTGCTGGAAGCGCGACTGCTTGGTAATAGTTCTTGTTGACTACCCCGCCTACTGGGAGAGTGGCTACGCCCAAGTCTTCAGGTCTCAGGAGACGCCAAACGTCAGCGTCAGCATTATATTGACGTGTCTTTGCAAGAGTATCCTCTGCTGCCTGCTCCAGAATCCATGCAGACCATTCTGGATCCTGATAGTGCTTCAAGCTCAAGGCTCATCACCTTAAGCCTGTTTACTCAGCAACCAGCAATTGCTTTCTGTTGCCTGCGATTATGGCTATTGGCCAGAACTCTATCTGTCCTGTGTATCCGTGTTTGCTGAAGAATGCGATTTCAACTAGGTCGTTTTGGCGGACGAAGACGAACTGTTCTAGGCAGATGGATCGCACCCATTCATCTGCGAATGCTCCAGCAGTGGTGAACCCATACATGCGTGCTTTCTCTCCGTGCAAGGGAATCTCTTGGCGTTTGACAGTGTTCACGTCGACTTCGTAAACGGCGCCCATGCCCAAGTTGCCTACGCCCCCGTAGCTGGACATCCACATTCCTAGGAAGGTTATGCCGATGCCCGCTGGGACACGGAATCTAATGACGACAGTGGCTACTGCTGCGGGGATGGCGACAGCTTGGTAATAGTTCTTCGCGACAACTCCACCGACTGGAAGCACAGCCACGCCTAAGTCTTCAGGTCTCAGGAGACGCCAAACGTCAGCGTCAGCGTTGTATTGCCTTGTCTTAGCCAAAGTATCCTCTGCGGCTTGCTCTAGAATCCATGCGGACCATTCGGGGTCTTGATAATGTTTCAAGCTCATTTTAGATCATCAGTAAGTTTTAAAAGCGAATTGGTTTATAACTTGTTTCGTGCAATTGCAGGAGAATCAGGAATGGTTAAGGCTGTTTGTGGAGACTGCAAGGGTCTTATATGGGCTGGTGGCACTCGCTACCAATGCGGGTTTAAGGACAGTGAAGTTTTAGACCCGAAGGTTGTTGAGGAACGAGTCGAGATAGAATGCGACAAGTTCAAAGAAGCCGAGCGAGAGTTACGAGTCAGGATGCAACAGTACCGTGAGGTCGGCATAACAACAGTCTACGGTAACGGAAGCGTCCAGCTCCCAAAAGAAGTGCGTGAAGCTTTAGAGATAAAAGATGGGGACAAAATATTGTGGATTAAGAAAGGGGAACGCGAGTTCACTTTCCGTAAGGTCGGTATGACTTACCCGTTCAAGCCGCACTATCTTTAAGCGCCATGCATATACTTGGGTCGCAATACACCTGGAATGAACTTCGGCGCAGTTACTATTCTCTGTTCTGGGGCATATCTGACTGTTGCGCCTAAGCCTGGGCGTGTTGGAATGAACTGTCCCGTCGTTGGGATGCTGGTCAATCTTGCACCCGCGCCTGCTGTAGCCGTTGTCATTCCAATCCTAAGGATGAACTCCTTTAGCAACATGGGAAGCCCATAAAGTAGGGCACCAACCCCCACATCTTCAATGTTCTTGTTTTTAGCAAGATGTCCAGCTCCGTAAATAACCCCTGGCACAACCGCGCCAGCAATCCAGTCATCCGCAGGAGGAATGAGAGGACTTGGGGTGACAAAGGGAAACTGATCAGTCCAATAGTCAGGGTTACTAAAATATACGACTTCTAATGCGCCATCTACAACTGCTGATGTTATTGCTCCTATCGCGTAGGGTATAATTTCAGACAAGCTCTTTTCTCTCGTTACAGGTTTACAGTAAATCTACTAGGCGCCGTGTTGGTATTTTGGTCTGAGCACGCCTGGAATGAACTTTGGTGCGGTGACAACGCGCTGTTCTGGAGCGTAACGCACAGTAGCACCTAAGCCTGGTCTCGTTGGAACCATCTGTCCAGTTGTCGGGATGTAGGTTAGTCCTGCTCCGCCTAGTCGTGCTCTGGCTGCTGGAGCCATGGCTGCTTCAGCATAATCCCAGAGGGTTGTACTGTGGTGTCCGCCGTAAATCGCTAAAACTTCGTCGAAGGGTGCTGGCGCCATGAAAGCGCCTATAGCTCCGAGCGCAGCGAGTCCCAAGTTGCCTACGAGAGATGGCTGGACTGGCCAACCAACGATTACTTTGTCAAGTTCTTCTAGACCCCGTTCGACACCTTTTGCTAAATGTTGCGGTCCCCATTTTATCAGGATAGCCTTTATGTCTTGAGGCATAGTTTTGTTCTCCGTACTATTGATTACTTGGCTTGAGTATTTAAATTCTTCTAACCTAGCGGGTTATTTAGCTATGGGTTTCAGTGTTGTTGCCAAGTCCTGTATGAAAGTTTTGAACCATTCTACTCCGCCTTCTGTCTCCGTTATGACCGAGTAGATGTCGGGGTATTCGTCTTTTAGTATTGTGTTTATTACCCAGTCGGTTTCGTTGAGGAATGGGTCTATTTTTTTCTTAAGTATCGGTTTGGCGATGAACCATAGTCTGCTGGTGACAGGGTTCTTGACGAAGTTGCCTATTGCAGTTTGAGTTTCTTGCGTGCGGTTCCAGTCTTCGCGTGGGCGGAACGGGTTCTTGTTCTCTGTTATTAGTCGTTTGATTCCTGGGATTAAGGGTTCGCCGAAGCTGTCGGCTATGCCTTCTATGAAGGGGAGTATGTAGTTGTCTAGGCTAAAGCAGATTTCTTGTTTGACTCGTTGTCTTTCGCGTATTTCTCTGCGTTGCTTCCAGATTTCCAGCAGTGGTAACGGTTCTTTTTTGGCATATGCCATTCAGAACTACCTAAGTGTAGATTGCTTTCAAGCGAGTTGATGTGGGTTTTTCTTCTGGCGGTGGCGTTTCCGACGCTGGCTTCGACAGTTTGGCTGGAGTTATGGTTCCGCACTTGGGACATTTTATTGGCACTTCTTCAGGCGCGTTTGGGGGTAGTGGCACGCTAAGCTCCGCGTTACAATTGGGGCAGACGAAGCCTACTATTTGCGGTTGAGTTGTCGTGCTGGGATTCGTTGCGCCCGAAATGCTTTTTCCAACGCTTGCGCCAATATTCCTGATTGTGTCCCGTATTTCTGGCATTTGGAAAATTGGGTTGAACATGCCAGCGATTTTGTCCCATTTCTCAGTGTCTGATTCTTTGCCGAGCAGAAATTTCTCTTTCTCCCAGCGTATACTTTCCATGTCAATATCGTGTGATTGCCGCATTTTTTCGAGTTCCAAGTTCAACTCGGTGAGTTTTTCGCTTCCGCCACCTAAGCCAAGTTTTTCAGTCATTGTCTTCAAGTTTGTAATCTGTGTCTCCAGAGAGGGGGGAATCTGAGCTTTAATGGCTTCAATCTGTGCGTTTAAAGCTGTTTGTTGTGCGGTATTCGCCATTTCTTGGAAGGGCTTTATGATGCCGAGGACAAGGTTGGCTCCTTGTTCTAGGGTTTGCGGTTGAGGGTTGCTGGCTTTTCCCATGTCTATCCCTACCTTGAGGAGTTCAGCGATGCCCTTCAGGTCTGTGCCTCCGTTGCTATGCAGTAGTTTGGCTAGGTCAACAAGAGTTTTAGCGTCAGTGCTTGGGCTTTGCGCAATCTTCAGGAAGGCACCTGTTCTGTCGTTTTCTAAAGCCATCAAGTAAGCCATTTTACTCATGGTTTCCTCATCTAAGCTGTTGAGGAACTCCTTAGCCTTGGCTGGCTCCACTCTTGCTAAACGCATTATGTTCTCGGTGAAGCTTGATGCTAATCCTCTGTCTACTGCTTGTCCTTTGCCTTGTACCTCGTCTATTCGGGCTTTCTCTTCAGCGATCAGTCTTCTAAGTTTTGTTTCTTCGTATTCTGCTTCCGCTTCAGTTTTCCTTTCTTCCATAATTCTACTCACTTCTCCTTTTTTTTTCTTAGCGTCTACAACAATTTCTCTAATTCCCATCTTGTGTTTCTCCTTGTGGAATAACTACTATTAACTCAAGACCTTGATCTTGAAAATAAGTGTGAACCACGTCACTAATGAAGTCTCCAAGTGAGCTATAATAGGCTTTACTCTTACTCTGAGCCCACTGGAACCAGTGAAGTACTTCCAAGGAAACCCCGATTGGGGACTTTAGAGCTTCAGGTTTTGCGAGGCTACCCGTTAATAGACCAGCTTTGCTCTGGGATACGGGAAGGGGAAGTTCTCTTCTGGGAAGCATGCTTGTTACGAGTTGCCACCTTTCCTCTGTGTAGGGTCCCAAGCTTTTTTCGTTGTTTCCTCTTCTGAGCGTGATGTATGAGATGCCTTTTTGGGTTTTGATGCGGGGTTTCCATCCGTTTGCGAACAAGTCTTGGAACTGGATTTCCTTCCATTCGTTGGGGATGTCGATTACGCTGTCGGTTTGCTGGGAAGCGTCTTTGGGAAGCTTAGTGTTCTGGGAACTTTCCATGGGAAACCTCACTAACGAATAGTTTTATATCTGCTTTCGCCTTATATCCTTTTTGTGTGGATGCCTATGTCTGAACGGAAGGTTCTGGTGGTTTCCAATAAGTGCCCAGTTTGCGAAGTCTTAGTTGCTAATATCCAAGAGAAAAAGCTTCCGATAGACGTAGTTGACGTGGAAACTGAGGAGGGAAAAAGCATTGTTGCAAAATACGATATTACAGCAGTTCCAGAATGTATGGTACTCATCAGAGAGAACAGCGGCAAACAGGGCAGGTTTTGCAATAAAGAAGAGTTAGAGGAGTTGTTGACTTAGATTTGGCAACGGAAAAAACCAAGATAGTGAAAGTACAGTCAAATCTCCCGATGATGAAGTGCGAATCATTCGTTATTGAGGATGCAGAGCACATTTGGGTAGCTGAGTCAGGCAAATGTCTTTTAGCAGATTCCGTTGCAAATAAGATAAGGCTTGAGAAAGGTGGAGACACATGGCAGAGAATCAACCAAAACTTGAAGCGCAGCAACAAGAAAAGGTGAAAGTAAGCGACGTATTCTCAAAGGCAACATTGAATTTACTGGAGTTTTTGGTTCAGGAAAAAACGGAAAAGTATTACAGCCCAAGCGACATAGCCAATGTTTTAGGGATCTCGCCTTCAACGGTGAGCAAAATCTGCCGTAAACTCTTAGACTTGAACATTTTAACTGAGAAAACTTATCTGAAGGCCCATGTGGGAAGACCAATAAAGATTAGAGAGATAAACTACAGAAACCAAATAGCGCGTGAAATGGCTACGTTCATCAGGAATTTCTCCGATTATTTGAATGGAAGGAAAGAAACCGATAACCCTTATTAATGAATGTTCTGAAACAGTTTATTCAGGTAGATAAGAATGGCTAAGATAGCAGATCAATACCTGCATCGCACACGGTTCTTCGCCGCAACAAGGACGCCTGGCAAAAGCTCCCCGAAAAGCGGGTTGATATTCATTAAGGCAGGACCAAAGTTCCCGCATCCAACAGCTCAGCAACAGAAGGTCGCTGCCGCAGGCAAGGCTTGTGGCGCTGAGATCAGGGGCAAGTACCCTGGTTCTGGCGGAGTGAAAGGCCGAAGAGACGCAATGAGAAAGTGCATACTAGGCAAGTTCGGCAAATCAACCTAGTAACCCCCTTTTTTCTTTTTCGAAAACCTTTTTAACGTAACAGCAACAGTTTGTATTAGGGAACAATATGAATCTCAAAGACCTTTGCAAAGAGTTAGAGTTAAGCAATTACCAATGTGAAGTCGTTTCTGGCTATGTTCAAACAAATTGTGGGCGCCAAAGAAGCGCAGGTGCTAAGCCCAGAGCTAGGAGCAAATGGCAAGAATGTATAGCGACCCGCCGTGCTGGTACGCCTTTTGATCCGCAAGCTATTAGGGAGCTTGCGAAAGAGTACAAAGAGGGTAAATGTCCATGACTGAATCACCTGAACCAGAAGAGAAAAAAGACCACAAACTGCTCATGGACATGACGGTTGAGGAGATGGGAAGCCCAGGCATAGTTGTGAATCCTGATTTGGCAGCTCGGACTCCATGCAAATGCTATGCTGTAGATGGGGAGCTTTGTTTCAGTAAAGGAATAATTGGCACTTTGTCAAAAGCCCAAGTTCAAGCATACTGCCCAACCAAGGAAATTCTCACCGAAGGCGGAATCGTTGAGAGGGTTAAGAAGTTTAGGGAGGCTGCGGCTGAGGCTCACAAGAAAATAGAAGCAATCCCCAAAGGCTCAAGATTAGAACCGTGGCTTTCCGCGATGGGCGAGGAGCTCCGAAAGCGAGGCATTGAGGTATAATGTCTGCTGATGTCTGCAAACTTATACGGGATCAGTTGACGGATGAGGGTAAGGCAGTTTCGACTTATGAACAGTTACGAGAAGAAGTTCTCAAGATATATCGTGCTACTGTTTCTAGCATTGATTTAGAGAAAGATTTTGAGCAGTTAGAACCTATCATCAAAGCTATGGTTAAACTTGATGGTATTCAAGATGATGAGCAAGGACATGAGGGGAAACTTAAGGAAATAGCTAAAGAACTGAAATGTCCTCTTGAGTAATCATTGCGGTTTCAGGGCAAAAGACGCAATGTTTAGAAAGTAAACGCAACTTTTATCTACCATTAAGCCCGAATTAGACATGGTTATTGAAATGTCTTACGAAAGGCGTTTTGGCGTTCCGAAAAGCGATGTTGAAAGGGTTATGACGCATTACGGAGTCAGTTATGGAGAAGCTGAGAGGGGCCTCGCTGAAGGCCGTTATGTGCTTCCCACTCGGGGAACAAGACTTCAGGAAACGGACAATGCGGTTCTCATTATAGGGTTGATAACGCTTGGTGCTGGAGCACTGTTGTCTATTTGGGCGCTCCTCAGCCGTAGTTGAGCACAAAGCGAAACATAAAAGATGTTTTGCCCATCGGAGCGCTTCATCCCAAGACCCCAAAACGGGTCATGTCGTCCACGCTCGGGCTTGTTATTGTGATGGTAGCAGACTTGTAGGCGCCCCCGAGCTTTCGGCTACGAGCGCCTCGTTCTTCGGCTTCCCCTCGCTTGGAGCCTACACCCCAGCAAAGTTTCCCCGAATGATGCGTTACGCATCACTCTCAGAGGTTATCGTGAGGGTTGGGGTCTCCGTCTGCTACCGCGAGGTTACGTTCAGGGGGAACGCACGACCTACAACTCTAACTTTTTAAGGTTGTTACATACTTATATATTTTTGGTGTTATAGTGCCTCGGAATAAGGGTTCAACCCGCCACAGTAAGCGTCATCCTGATAGGGATGTTAGGCAGCGGTGGTGGGATGCGTTTAAGCGTTTGAGGAGGCGAATTTGTGGTTCAGCAGGGGACGCCTGAGCAGTATTTCGGTTTGCCAGTTACGGAGAGCAGGGTTGTCTTAGCTGAGCCTGTTCCGACTATACCAGCTAGGGTTGTTGAGCCTGTTCAGGTTCAGTACCCAACGGTTCAGACAGCCACGGACTATACGCCGTTGGTTATTTGCGTCTGTTTTCTGGGAACGATATGTTTCTTGGGCTTTTTGGCTTGGATGTGGCATAAATGAGTTTCTATAAGGTTGCGTTTCCTGCGGGAGTCCGCTACCAGTTTGTGACTATTCCAGCAGGCGCTACTGCTACGATTTGGGTTTTCAGGAATTGGGGGCAGGACTTCAGGGCTTTCGTGGACAAGGTGGGTTTTGGTCCTGATGCTTTGCCTTGGAATCTTGTCAGGTTTCTCTGGTTTCATGATGGGGAATTGGTTGAGGATTATAATTATCAGATTGCTGGGGTGCGGAAGCCTAAGCAGTTCAGTAACCCTTACATAGCGAGGAAGGAGATTGTTTGGCAGGGCATAAACAATGATGTGGTTCCGCATGTGTTTGAGGTTTTGTGTGATGGCAAGCTGGTTATGTTGCCAGAGGCTAAGGTGAGGTACCGTGTCTAGCGAAGGCGAAATATTAGAAAATAAGTTGAATCCTAAGCCTAGTAATGATCCTGTGATTACGCTTATTTCTGGCAGGCTTTCTGCGTTGAAACAGAGCAACTTGACAGCGGATGGTTCGGAGCAGACGGTTTTGGAGTTTATGGACGTTGGGAGGGTGATGGGCTACGTTGACTTGGGAAACATGCAGGCGGGCGATGCCGTTGTTGTTCGGCAGTACATGAAGGTTGTGGATGGGGGAAACTATAGGAAATATGCTGACGGAACTTATACTGATGTGCAACCTGACCCTCTGCTTTATATTAACCCGCGGGAGACGGATGTTGCGATCAAGATTACGTTGCAGCAAATAGCAGGAGCTTTTAAATCCTTCCCGAACAATTTTATGAGGGAGCTTTAATGTCGATACCAGTTCCAACGGCGATTTACTGTCCAAAATGCGGTGAACCCATGATGTTGGAGCCCATAGAGGATGCTCAGACTAAGGTTAAACTTGAAGAAAGCGGATACGCAGCAGGAGCAAGAGGAATGTGTCCATGCGGAGTGACCGCTGTTTTAGCCATGAAAAAGATGCCAGAGAACCCAACTTTCTCTTTGCTGTTCAATTTATATAAGCTTGAAACAACTAATAATAAGAGGAGCAAAAAGTAATGCCAGACTTTCCTCAGCCTCCTAGTGGAGGGGCAACTGCCGCTCAAGTGTGGGCTTATGCGACGAGAGAGCTTTCAGGTTTCACTGGCACGCCGAGAACAAACTTGTTGGGTGAAGACGCAACTTTCGAGGCTGGAGTTGGAGCCAGAAAAGTCAAGATAGACAACGTTGACGTAGCAATTTCTACAAGATCAAGTCACGTTGCAGCCGACATTTGGACTGTTGCGGCAAGAACTATAACTGCTTTAACGGGTCAGCCAAGAACTGATTTAATGGGTGAAAACGCGGATTTTGAAGCGGGAACAGGAACTAGAAAGGCAAGGATTGATGCAAGTATAGCGTCACGGTCAAGTCATGCTGCGGCGGATGTTTGGGCCGTGGCTGCGAGAAAGTTAACTGGTTTCGATGGTACGCCTAGAAGCGACTTGCTGGGTGAGGATGCGACTTTCGAAGCTGGTAGCGGTACTAGGAAGGCTCGGATTGACCGTTTGGCTAATATTCCAGCGTTTGAGACTCCTGTTGAGGCGAGCATAGTTATGGATGGCACAGAGAAGACACTGGTTGAGAAAACGGACAACAAGGTTGGCATATTGGATGGCTACGTTGATCTCACACCTATGGCGGCGGGAGACACCATAGTTGTTAGGCAAAGTATGCAGGTTAAAGCGGCTGGAGCCTACGCGAAGTATGCTGAAGAAACTTATTCTGGTGCTCAAACCATTCCGCTACTTCACATAGTCACAAAGACAGCGAAAGACAAAATCAAGGTAACAGCACAACAAACAGCAATAGGGACTTACCGTACTTTAGACGTACAATTCTACCGAAGACTACAAGCCTAGGAGACGCTTAGATGCCTGGTTTCGCTAGCTACGACCAGATAATTAATGCGCTCACTACTGGTAAAGGGCAACTTTTCTTTCTTACTAAGGCGAGTGCCACGTCTGTTATAGGTTTCTTGTATAGGTTATGGAATGCGGCTGGGAATCCAGCAGCAGGTTCAGAACCATCACCAGCACTTCAAGGTTTTGCTCCGACAAAAGATACTGTCGGCGCGATACCGTTTGCTAATCCTACTGCTCCCGCTACTTTGCACATGTTGAGTTTCGGAGCAGGCGGCGCCACTTTAGGCAGCTTAATACTTTATGATAGGCTCTGGCATGCTGGAGGAATAAGTCTCACTTCCGTTACCACTCAAACATTCACTGGCGTGACCGCTCCAACAAGACACACTAACGGAATCGGTAATAAACTGGCTCTTGAAATCACAACCGCCACAACAGGAACATCCGCCGTGACTATAACTGTTACTTACACGAATACTCTTGATCAAACTGGTCGCACAGCAACATTCACTACTCCTGCCGCAACTCAGCCAGTTAACCGCGTTCACATATTCAATTTGCAAGCTGGAGACGTCGGAGTTAAAAGCGTTCAAAGCATCATATTAAGTGGCTCCATGAGTGCGGGTGTGGCAAATCTTATAATGTTTAATGATGCCGAAATTGTTGTTGTGCCTTGGTTCGCGAACATGTTCACCGAGCGGGATCTGGTGCTTCAGATGGCTAATTTGCCGAGAGTTTTGGACGATGCTTGTTTGGCTTTGATGGTGCAACCGTCAACGACTTCCACAGGAATCATTTACGGTCGCCTACAACTTGCGGAAGGTTAAATATGGTTCTCCGACAGGGAGAAGGCAACAACATTGACCCACCATGTTCTTGGCAGATAGACAGGTATAGAGAACTGGGTAGTCCTACGCCTGTGGGAACAACTGAGTTACCGTTGCCCATGACTATTTTTGTTCCACCGCCGCCTCCTCCACTCGAAGTGATTGTTGCTCAAACTTTTCCTATGGCTTACATTCTGGATGTTTCAGCGAAGGAGTTAACGAGTAAAGTTTCTGAGGAAGCGGTGATTAGGCGGATTGCTCAAACGTTTCCTCATCAAATACTTAAATTCGGGAAGCAACAAGAGTTAATTAGTGTATGGGGTGTCATTGAATTGTCAAGTGAAGAGTGGATTCACACTTACCACTGGGACTGTGGCAACGAAGTTGAAATCAGCGTGGCTGGTGACCCTGGAAAACAAAACTTGGGAGCGGCGATTCCCGCAGGCAAAGTGCGGCGCATCCGCGTGTTCAAAATTAAAAATGCAGGCACCAACAACATTGTTATCACGGTTAAGGTAGGCGCAGACAGTAAATTAATCATTGACGTGCCAGCTCAAACAACCAGAGTTTACTTTGAAATCCACGGAATAAAACTCACCGAAACACAGCAACCAACCGTGCAGAGCGACAGCGTAGCAGGGGGAAATGTTTTCGTCCGCGCATCAGGAGTGGAAAAGTAGCTTGACTTCACCCCCATCACGCTTTATAATCAAAAGACGAAAAAAAGATGGAGATTTATTGTTTTCGTTGTATCTCTTCTAGTCTAACGATAATTTCTTTCTGTGCTCTCAGCATCACCAAGATACCGTATTCAAAGCTGAATGAGTCCCCTGTCTTTCTTTGTTTCTCCAGAATATCGATTGCTCTATCTATATCGGGCATAGTATCTATTTTTCCCATAGGATTCACCCTTTACGCTTTATCGGTGTAAGACGAAGTATAAAAAAGGAAGGGTAGTTATTCTTTGATAGGTCCGATCCACCAGAGAGCTATGGCAGTTACGTAGAGTGCTAGAACGACCAAAGTATAGCTTATTGCATAGGTTGCGTTTGATAGAAAGCTGAAGTCAGATGATACTGGGTTCGCAAGCAAAGCTACAAGAGCCCCAAGGGTTAAGGTTAGTGCTGTACTAAAATAAGCACAGAATAGAATAGCTAATACCAAATTTTTCTTCGTTTTTTTCACCCTTAGAAAAAGGATGGGAAGTTACTCCTTATCTACGTTTACCTGTTTTATCTGCCAGTCTGGATGCGCTTCAGTGAAGGCTCGCGTGAACATGTCTCGCAACGTTTCTGGGTCTCCGTTGCTTTTGATGCGGTATATTTTGAGGAACTCTGTGCGACCAGGATATGCGGGTCTTGTATGAAGCACGGTAACTGCGTAGGCGACCATGGGCTTACCCATTTCGCATCGCCTCTTTATCCAGCCTCTCAGTTACGTTCCGCATAACCGTGACTGATTCTCGTATGCCCTCGCTGACGCTCTTGAACGTGCCCTTGCGCACTTGGTCTTGGAGCCACTCCAAAAGTTTCTCGTCGATGTATATAGAAAATTGTTTTTTCATCAGTTTCACCCCAGAAAGCTTATTAAAAAACTGTGCATATATTTGTTTGAGGCTTACCTGAAATGACCGTTGTCACATTTACGGTTAAGGACGCGAACACGCAGGCGCCGATTGCAGGAGCATACTGCATGCTCGCATGCACTTTCTCAGGAGGCGGAACAGTTCCCTTCGACGGCTACAGCGACAGCAATGGCGTAGTCAGCATTGACATTGACGGTTTCGCTCCAGTGGTTGCCTGGAGCGTCACCGCATCAGGCTACGAGCCAGCCAGCGGATCTGGACAGCCGCCAGCAACAGTGCTACTGACATCTACGACTCCGCCCCCGCCGCCACCAGTTGAAAACCTAGCCGTGATTATACTGCCAGCACTAGTTGGCGCTGGCACCGTTGCCATCGGAATACTGCTACGTTAAAGTGAGTGTAGAGAGCAGTCTCTCAAAGGGACGCTTATTAAATTCCTCTAGTAAGTCACTCACCCTTTGGGAACCTGCCTACAACACCCTTGCGGTTTAGACTATTAAGACGAA
>Ga0315279_10002022_pt1 | contig 31706 bp, 19 predicted proteins | sample YL17G06_20_MG_FD_203694 | JGI IMG/M metagenome (GOLD analysis project Ga0315279, IMG submission 203694) | Sediment microbial communities from Yellowstone Lake, YNP, Wyoming, USA - YL17G06_20 | ecosystem: Environmental > Aquatic > Freshwater > Lake > Sediment | place: USA: Wyoming | collected...
GATGAGCAGCGGAGAGCTGCTGACCAAGTTCGCCTTCTTCTCCCCAACGAAGAATGGCACAACAAAACCAGGAGTGTGTGGGATAATTTCTCTCTTTTTTCGTCCGATTTATCTTGCGCCAGCGCAACGCTCACCTATTTCCAACCACTTCCTTTTCCTCTCGGGGAGGAGGAGATCGCCCTGGGAAAGACCGCTGAAACTCCAGATTCCGCTTGATGAGGGGGGTATCACTGAGAAGGGCACCAGTATCGATGGACATCGAGCTTCCGGCAGTACATCCGGCAGCGTGAGATCACGAACGCAGGCGATTCCTGAGCTGCCTGTGATCACATGACCAGTCCTATATTGTGGACGGCCATTATCAGGTCCTTGGTCCGATCAGTGGTCCCGAGCTTTCCCCCGCGAAGCGCAAATCACTAACCACCGCAGCCTTCCCTTCGAAGGGAATGGCACTGACGCAGTCCCAAAAACATGCGAACCCCGGTTATTCTCGCGGCGGTCGCATCTTCGTGTGACGCTCTATTAATGGTTGGGCATTTGTATCTTACCCGGGGATGCTGTCGGGTCTCTCGCAGGTAACAGCCCCTAATAGCATGGCGCTTTCCCTGGTTTTGGCCTTTTCGGTCGACCGACGGCCCAGGCATGTACCCTGCGCCCCAGGCGCAATTCCAAATCCACGATAAAGCGATCGTCGCCGACAGGCCTCCCTGTTCGAGTATGAAGCCGAAGTTTCGTGAGTATCCTTTCATCGTCCATATCCGCCAGCCATGCTGACCAATTCGTAGTTGTTGCCGGGCGCGGTTCCGGCAGCGAGCACAGAAACGGATCATCGCGCAAGCCGCAGTGGGCGGCCGCGCTGCTCCATGGATAGTCTTCCGCCCGGCGCACGATTCCAGCGCGCACCGGATTGCGCTCGACATAGCGTATAGCAGCCCATAGATGATACTCGTCCAGCGGGCACGAGAAAAACCGCCCCTGCCATAAGCGGCCGCAGATTCGCTGTTGCCAATTTATGTATTGGACATAGGCGTGTGAACCGGCTTGAAAACCAAAGCCAGTGTCCTTGCCAGAGAAGGAATGCAGATGAGGCGGACATGGTTTGTCATGAGACAATACGCAAGGATCTGCAGTCCATGCTGGATGGAGTATTGGAGGACGAGCTGAAGGTACTCTGGCGATCTGCATCGCTGAAGAAAACGTCATTTCGGCGATTGCCCCGCTGAGGGACATGGTGAGGAATTCCAGGTACGACAACTCTCGCAATTCTCGGCATTTGAGATGATCCTCGTGAGAAACGCGCGAGAGAGAATGAAGAACCGCTGCCTTCGGTTCGAGCGATATTTCCCACCTAACCCTTTCGAACCGGCCTCCGTCTGAATTGAGCGAAAAAATCTCGGGCACTGCTCGCGAGAGAAGGAAAATCTGGGAGTCTTGCCTCTTGTGATGGCAGGTACGGGAGTCCTACAACCGTGCAAATAAAGGGGAGCGTTGCCAATTTCCCACGGAGAATCGGGTGGAATTGAATATAGCATCAATATAGGTGAGCGTCCCTTATTTCCAACCCCATATTCGAAATCACTTCCGCCTTGTGCTTCCGTTTAGAAATGCTTATAAGGCTATTATGTTCAGTGTCGGACGAACAAGGGAGAGGCCATCAAACACCTGGTTGATTATGATCTCCTCTGTAATGGGTATCTCGGCATGTCTGGGTGACCTGGTCATGACTTATCTACTGGGAACCTGGTACCCTGGCTACAAGCCTTTCCTCCAACCTATGAGCGACCTGGGCCACAGCGGCAGCCCCGTTGCCTGGCTGACGTCAAACTGGTTGGTGACTATGGGCCTGCTGTTTGTCGTCTTTGGTTATGGATTCTACAGAGCATTCTCGCATCAGGGGAAACCGCTCCGTATAGCCGCCTGGATGATCGCCGCCTACGGCTTGGGTGAAGGGTTGGGCTCAGGCCTTGTACCGGGATCTCCCGGCAATGACTTCCGGACTCCCAACAGCATTGTCCATAATATGCTCGGTGGCTTTGGGGTGCTGGCAGTTGTACTATTGCCTTTCTTCATTATGAAGATCTACGATGCCCGGCGGTCGCCCTTTCTGTACTGGTATTCCTGGTTCACCACAGTTACAGGGATCTTCTTTTTTGTCCTGTTTTCGGTCTCTAGATTCTACCAGCCGGAAGGAAGCTGGATTACTTACCACGGACTGTGGCAGAGGCTGTTCATGCTGACGTATTATCTATTTCTCATCTGCCTGGCTGTGCTGATGCTCTACCGGCGAAAAACTGCCTCAATCTAGCCAAAGGGTCTGCCTGATGAGCTCAGCAGGCTGCACCTGTACCTTGCCAAGAGCTCATCCGAACGATTTTCTGAGTCACAGTGTCGATCAAGTCCCTTGATCTCCCTGTCTTGTTGTAACCCTACTGACATTGCCGGGCAGATCAGCAGATCTCCAGAGCCTCTGATCGTGGCTAGTATTACTATGTTACGTAGAATCGAATGCGACCCTCTCAAATTTCGTATGGCAGTACGGACAGCAGCCTACTGATCGCACCAGCCACGGCTGAATCGCCCGCAGCACTGCTTCCCACGTATACCCAGAATTTTTTTTCGACTCGAGGTGCACAAGCAACACGAAGATGTAGGCCACTGCCGCCAGGACAAAGTGGTGGTGAAATCCACGCCAACTGCGACCCTCGAAATGATCCAGGCCGAGATCGTCTTTGTCTCGCTGAAAGTATTGCTCGATGTGAAAGCGGCTTCGACTCAGGCGCACGCACCTCGCCTTGCTCGGCTTGGTGTGGAGATGGGCTACGTAACGATGGTAGGGATCAGACTTTTCTTCCGGCCAATCCACCACCAGCAGCGTTTGTGGCCAATCACCTGTTTCTTCATCCAAGTCTCTTAATAAATAAATGGGCAGCCAGGCAATCCGGGTGGTCCGCTCCTCACCCTCGGCATCCTTCCAACAGCACGACTTCCATTGCCGTGGAGGGATCTACTCAGCAATCGCTTGAAGCGTCAGAGCTGCGGGCTGGCCCTCGGCCACGCGCCAATATTTCCGGGACCGCTCGACTTTCACCGGCTGTGTCCACGCCAGAAGTCGCTCTTCTACTTGAAAGAAGTATTCCATGCCGTGGGTTCGGAGTGCTCCACGTTATGAATGTGGACGGGGTATTGGCAAAGCACAGCGCGCGCGCTGGGCGCCGATTGCATCATAAATGTCCGTCTGGAGGATCCCATCGCGCGCGTGATGGAATTAACCGGTGGGGTGGGATTGGACTGCGTCATAGAATGTGTCGGCCACTATCATGCCTTCGAAGCACAGGAGCCACCGCTGGGACAGGTCGTCAGGATGATCCGGAGTGGCGGACGAATTGTGACCGCCGGATTGGGAGAGCAACTCTCCCCCGTACATTTCAAAACGCTGGTGCTCAAGGAAGCGCAGATGATTGCGTTGCGCGTGACACGAGGGGAATTCCCGCGCGCCATCCGGATGCTTTCCAGGGGCCTGTTGCATCCCGAGCTCCTGATCACCGACCGGATGCCGCTTCGAGAAGCTGATGCGGCTTTCGACAAAGTCGACCGCGAGGATCCAGGTACTATCAAGATCGTGCTGGACGTGCGCGACGCCTAGTGGCCAAAACACAGAGAAACTGAGGAGGTTTCTGGACACGGATTTGCACAGACTCACACGAATTTCCACTTTCGGGAAGTTGGAATCCGTGGAAATCCGAATAAATCCGTGTCCAGGGTCTCTCTGTGTTGTTCGTCGCGCGGATGACTCTCACTTTGAATCACACCCGGCATCGCCTGCGTCGCAGAGCATTGCACTGCCCGGGCGCCGCTCGCATATAAGGATGCCCCCCGCAATCGAAGTGCAACTCAGAACACGAATCGGGCTACAAGTTGAATGATCCGCGGACTGCGGACGCCCGCAACGGTTCCAAATCCGGTTTTGTTGACGAGCTTACCGCTTGTGTCATAGGGCAGGTTCGTCGCCGTCCACGTCGCGCAATTCACGCCACCACACGTATAGTTGATCCCTGAGTTGAGGCCGCTGAACTGTGTGTGGTTGAATACGTTAAAGGCGTCGACACGGAATTCCAAGCGGGCCCTTTCCGTCAAGGGGAAGTGCTTCTGCAAAGACATATCCCAGTTGTTGGTACCCGGCGGCCTGATGTAATTGACGGGAGATTCGATGCCGATGCTGCCTGGTTGGGGGCGCGAAAGCCGCCGCGTTGAGGCGATTGTACGGGTCATTGGAAGTGCCGGCTGTCGGATCGCCGACTAACTTCACGCGGGCCCCAAAAGCCCCTGTACCTGTGAGCATGACACCACTGACCCCCGAAATGCTATATCCGGGTGTGATCGGAGTAGCATCGCGGAAGACGGTGATGCCGGAAACCTGCCAACCGTTCAGCACCGCTCGTGTAATCTTGTTGTCCAGGCCCCTGTGACCCGTGATGCCCGGAAGTTGGTAGACATAGTTGAAGGTGAAATTCTGGTGGACGTCATAGCTGCACGGACCGTAGTTCGCGACCCGAGTCAGGTTGTCGATACGGCCGGCGTCGCCATCCGTGCTGGCTATGGTAAGGCACTTACTCAAGGTGTAGGCGGTCCCCAGGAACAAGCCCTTCGCAAAGCGCCGATCCAGGGTGACTTGCAAGGAGTTGTAATTCGAAGTGGCCCCAAACTGCTCAAGCGTGATATTGCCGTAACCAAAGTAGGGGCGGACGAAATCCGAATCGTAGGCCTTGGACCCGTCGAACAGCCCGTCGGGCCCGGGTGTGGGTGTCACCTTATATCCCCATTTGTTCGGATCCTGGTTTTCCGCCTTGAAAGCTGTCCCGTAGGGGGCTCCGTTGATATTCGTGTTAAACAGTAGCTGGCGTCCGAGCGAGCCCACGTAGGAAGCGTCCAGGACCATGGCCCAGGGGAGTTTCGCCTGGATGCCCGCACTGTAGTTGTAAACGAGGGGAACCTTCCCAGAGTAATCGATCGCCGTGAGACCACTGGGGCCAAGGAACGCGCCCGCCAGGCTGCTCGAGCTGATGTTGCCGACCAGGCCGTTTACGACCGTGGGCGTAAAGACCGCCGGCGGGTTGGTTATCAGATTAAAGATCTCATTGCCCTGATAGCGGTCGTAGAAGGCGCCCCCGCCCGCGCGGAAAACCAGGTTGCCTCGCCCCGTCAGGTCAAGGGCGAAGCCCACGCGCGGCGCCCAGAGAATGGGCGGCATGCGCACCAAGTATCTGTTGATGCCCACGCCCGCCGGCAGGATCCCGCTCGTGAGGTTGCCGGAGTTGGGAACGATTTTCCCAATGTAGAGAGTTGCCGGTCCTGGGAGCGAGGCGGTGGTCACAACCCCCGGGGCGCTGCTGTTGCAATCCTTTCGGTTAACCCCTAATCGGTTTCCACTCCCGTCGAAGCAGGGCCAGAAGAGCTGCACCGCCTGACTGGGATCATACTTGCTGGGCCAGAAGGTTGAGGTCTGCAGGGCCTGATCATAGGTCGGTTGGACCAGGTAGGCGCGCACGCCCAAATCGAGGGTGAGCCGCCGGGTAACCTTCCAGGTGTCCTGAAGATACATTTCCAGGTTGGTGTACCGGTACTCGCCCATGAGGTAGTTCGAAGCCTGGGAAAAAGAACTATACACACCCGCCATGGCGTTGGCGAAACCGAACCCCGTGTCGAGCGGGTTGCTTGAGGAGTCACCGAAATCATAGCTGCCACCGGATTGCACGAAGGCGCTCTGGTTCTTCCGGTTACGCTGAACGTAGATGCCGGCCTTGATAACGTGCGCCTTCCAAACCTTAGTGTAGTTGTCGCCTATTTCGAAGGTGGTGTTGTAGGTGCTGAACGGCGACATTGCCCCGCCCCCTGGCTGCAATTGGGGAGTAGAGCTAAGCTTGGTGCCGCCGAAAGCAAACCTGGGAATCCAGTCGGCGTAGGGCGAGTAGAAGGTAGGCAGATACACGCCCGTCGCCGCGCGCGTCACCGAGTCCGGGTTGCCAGGAAGAACCGTAACCGGGTGGTGACCAATCCCGAAGGTCGCTTCATTCGTCGAGCTGGGATTGAGCATGGTGGTCAGGTTGATGGAGAGGACATAGCCCGGGTGATTGTATTCGGCGCCTCCCGGCAAAGGGAAATTGGGATTCAGTGAATACGTCCAGGTTTTGCCGACGTAATCCCCGCGCTCGACATCCTGCACGAGCCGCGTGAGACTGCTGATGACCCGCCATCGTGAGCTGAGGTTGTAATCACCCCGGATGAGCTGCTCATGGCGGGGATTGGCCGCGACAGGTGTCCATTGGTAGTTGTATCCCTTTTGTCCCGTGATATTCGGCTCAGGGAACATCTTCAGGAGGGCAATCCCAGGCGCGTAAATTCTGCTCGCGGGGATTTTCCCGACCACGCCGCCGTCCGCAAAGCAACCGCCGATATGGCTCGCGCTGCAGACGCGGTCCGCAGAGAGCGGATCACGAATATATTGCGCATTCGGCGTACCTCCGTAAGCCGCGTTCTTGTCCACGCTTTGCGAGAAGTCGCCTTGCCGCTCAAGCGCGGTGGGGACCGTGATCCGGGTCAGTCCTCCCTGAATCTGTTGGCGTTGGTATTCCTCGCTCCAAAAGAAAAACAACTTGTCCTTGTTGGTGTTGAACTTTCCGGGAATGTAGATCGGGCCGCCGACAGTGTAGCCTAAGTAGTTGTAGTGATAAGCGCTCTTGGGCGCCTTGCCCGTCGCCGCGTCGGGCGCCAGGTCCCGGTTGGCCATCCAGGTGTTGGCATTCATGCCTTTATCGCGATAGTACATGTAGGCGCTGCCGTGAAAATCCTTTCCGCCGCTCTTGGTCACCATCATGATCGTGCCGCCCGCCGCCTTGCCGTACTGGGCCTGGTAGTTGCTGGCAAGAACTTTGAACTCCTGAAGCGACTCCAGACTGACCGTCGCGAACAGCTTCGTATTAGATCCCGTGTCGAGGTTGCTGACCCCGTCCAGCGTGGCATTCAACGAGGTACCGCGCGCGCCGTTGATGTAAATGTCCTGTATCTGGTTGGTCGCGAGGGAAGTATCCTGGTTCGTCACGACGCCCGTCAGGGTGCGCAACAACGAAAGGGGGCTGCGGCCATTCACCTGGATGTTCTCGAGCTGGGTGCCCACGATGGTGGCCGCCCGCTCTGCGCTTTCCGTCTGCAGTCGTAAGCCCTCGGCAACCACCTCAACCGTCTGCTCTACCGCCCCGACTTGCAAGGTGATATTACCGAGGGAGAGCCTGTCGTTTACGTTCAAGATCACATTTCGCTGCTCAGACTTCTTGAAGCCGGCCTTTTCCACCGTCAACGTATAACGGGCGGGAAGAAGCTGAGTGAAGACAAAAATGCCTGCATCGTCGGTGATGCTTTTAAAGGAAACATTCCGGTCCACATTCGTGGCCGTCACTACCGCCCCGGGCACAACCGCAGTTTGAGGATCGAGGACCGTACCCGTGATCGATCCGCTGGTCGTGCTTTGTGCCGCAAGCGGCAGCGAGAAAACGGTCACGAAAAGAGCCGTCCAAGCAAGATTCTGCCAGCGCATCTTCCCCTCCTTAGCATTTTGGGATGTGTCGCCATCCGCGTTTGATCATTCGATGGTCCTGCGGCCTCGTCTGGTAGGGGCAATCCTCGTGACTGCTCCTTGGACCCTTTCTCATAGAGATTCGTCATCGAGACTTGGCCATGGCTACGCTAGTGGCAGAGCAACTGCTAGGCAATTGAATAGTTTTCAAGGATTGTTCACTTTTCGTGAATGCTGACGCGCGAGAGCCTAGCTTCGCGAAGACACGGGACGACAACCGTGCCTGCCCGGCAGCCAGTCGGGGGGATACGGAGGCAGAAAGCAGAGTGGAAACGCCTTTCACCGCAAGTGATTCACGATTAGAAATAATTCAATTGGCGAACTACCGTGTCTTCCACCATATTGAGCCTTCGCGGCAAAGTGCCGAGGCAACCGAATGCGCGGAGTCGCACCGTGGCGCCTAATCTTGAATATCGCAAGCTGCGCTGGCTGATCGTCGGATGGCTCACACTGTCCACGATCCTCAATCTGATCGACCGCCAGACTCTGTCCATCCTTGCGCCGCTGCTTCGCGAAACGTTCAAGTTAAGCCAGAAGGATTATTCGAACATCGTTTCCGCGTTCCTGATCTCCTATACCGTGATGTACACGGTGGGAGGAAGGCTGGTGGATCGCTTCGGGGAGCGCGCCGGCATGGCCGTTTGCATCGTTTGGTGGTCGATCTGCACCATGCTGACCAGCCTGGTACAGGGTGCGCTGAGTCTGGGGATCATCCGCTTCCTGCTCGGCATCGGAGAGCCTGGTAACTATCCTGCCGCCCTGCGCGCGTGCACACGCTGGTTTCCCAAGGCAGAGCGCGGGCTGCCGATCGCCATATTCTCTTCGGGCAGTTCGATCGGGAACGTACTGGCCCCGCCGCTAATCGCCGGGCTGACGCTCGCCTTCGGGTGGCGCTCGGCCTTTATCCTCCCCGGGGCGCTCGGCCTGCTTTGGACCGTCGTATGGCTCTGGATGTATCGCGTGCCGGAGCAGCACATTAGAATAAGCCCTGTGGAACTGGCTTCTCTGCGGGAAGAAGAGGCTGCGGCCGGCGAGGCCGACGTCGCTCGGTTAGGACCTCCCCGTTGGATCGACCTGCTGAAAAACCGCAACGTGCTCGCCCTGGTGTTCGCCCGGTTCATCTCCGATCCTGTTTGGTACTTTTACTTGTTCTATATTCCCGATTACCTGAAGGCGGAACGCGGATTCAGCTTGAGAGACATTGGTCTGTTTGCCTGGATTCCTTTCGTAGCCGGCACCTTGGGCGGCATGTGCGCCGGGGCTGTTTCGGACCGCCTGATTCATGCCGGTTTTAAGGCTGTCCGGGCGCGAACGCTCGTCCTTTACGTTGCCGCCGCCATTGCCCCTCTTGGCATGCTTACCAGCCAGGCGCACTCGGCGGCGACAGCCATCGCCCTGATTGCCGTCATGGCCTTTGTGGTTTATTCCTGGTTCATCAACACCGCCGCGGTGATCCCGGACCTGTTCTCGGAGAAGGTTGTAGGATCGGTGCTGGGCTTGATGGGGACGGCCGGGAGCGCCGGCGGCGTTTTGTTCGCTCAGCTGGTCGGCTATCTGCTAACCCGCTATTCATATGCCATCGTGTTTGTTCTGGCAGGGTCAATGCATGTGATGGCGTTCCTGATCCTTTGGCTGTTTTTGAAGCCACAGCCGGAGAGCCCGGCGGCTCGGCTGATTCCCACTTGATCCAGGCCGGTATTGCGGAGCTCAAATGAGACTGAAAGATCGAGTAGCGATTGTGACCGGCGCCACCCTAACCGACATGAACCGGCAATCGCTGTCGGTGCCCGAGAACCGCAACGGGTGCCGATGAAAGATTGCGATGAAACGATTCGGAGAAGTGGATAATGTCGTGGGAACCACTTTATTCCTGGTCCTTTGAGGATCCAATTATATGACGGGAGAGACAATTCATACCGATTGTGGGATGCTTCTTCACTAGCTGGGCAGGTTGCACCAATCAGGAGAACAGGCATGAACGAAACAGCAAACACCGCATCAGTGAATATGGAGGAAATCTGCGATCGCTACCGGCGGCTTTATGCCGGCGCGGTTTATGATGTGCTGGAGAGCCTCGGTTATCCAAACCAGGTCCTCGCACACGACCTGCGCCCACTGGCGCCGGAAATGAAGCTGGCCGGACCGGCGTTTACAATCAAGGGCACGATGACTTGTGAACGGGACGAGGCCGGAAGGCATAAGCGCATCGCAATGATCAAAAAGATGACCTACCCGTGCGTCGAGGTACGTGACCGCGGCACCCCCTTCAACGTCGCTCTTTACGGCGAACTCAGCGCAACGACGGCAAAAGCGCATGGCGCGGTGGGCGCACTCATCGACGGCGCGACGCGTGACAGCGGCCACCTCATCTCGATGAAGTTCCCGGTGTTTGCCCGATACCGCAATCCGGTGGAAGCGTTCGGCCGTTACCTGATACTCAGTTGCCAGGTGCCGATTCTGCTTTCCGGCGAAACGACAGAAACGGTTCGAGTGGAACCGGGGGATTTTGTTTTCGGGGAAGCCGATGGGGCGCTCGTGATTCCGAAACATCTCACCCTTCAAGTCCTCGCCGAATGTGAGCGAATCAGTGGTATCGAGGACAAAGCGCGCCTGGAATTCGCACGGGGAGATGATCCCGTAGAGGTTTTCCAGCGGCATAAGCGTCTCTGATTCCAGTGCTGATGTCCTGTCAAGGTTCGCCGATGAGCGGTGCGGCGAGTAACAGCATGCTTCCAGGAGTGAGGAAAATGAGATGGAAATCCGGAGTTGCATGTCTGATGGTGATTACATTTGCCGGGCCCACCGGCATCTTCTCTCAGCAGACAGCCAAGAACGATGAGCAGGTGGAGGTGTACTTTACTCCTTTCTCACACCTCGACTTCTTCTGGGGTGGAACGCGCGAAGAATGCCTGGCGCGAGGCAACGGCATAATTGCCCAGGCCATTAAACTGGCGAAAGAATCGGCAGAATTCCGTTTCCTCCTCGAGGACGAGGTATTCGTAGCCAACTACGTGGAAAGTCATAAAGGCCTGCCTGAGTTGGAAGATTTCAAGCGACTGGTCAAGGAAGGCCGGATTGAAATCGCGCCCAAGTGGGCAGCCATCTTCCAGGGCCTGCCCGATGGCGAAGTTCATGCCCGCAACATGGCGCTGGGCAAGCGATATGCACGAGCGGTCTTCGGCGTCGATCCCCAGGTGGCACATTTGGGCGACTTGCCCGATTACACGCCGCAGTTTCCACAGATCCTCTCGCAGGCGCAAGTACCTTTCATGGTCATGACCCGGATGGGGCCAACCGATAAGTCCCTGTTTCGTTGGAAGGGGCTTGACGGCTCAACGGTGCTGGTCTGGAATACGTTGAAGGGCTACGGCTGGGGCACCTTTCTGACCTCGAAGGAGACCGCAGATGCCGAGAAGCTCCAGAGGATAAGGAAAGATCTGAACGAGGTGCGGGCAACCACCGACGGTCCGATCCTGATGAATTGGGGCACCGATTTGTGGTCGCCACCCGACGACCTTGTGGAAGCGGTGCACCGAGCCAATCAGGCAGGCGTGGCTCACTTTCTTCTGGCTACGCCGATCGATTTTTTCCACAGGGTCGCCGGGAGCCGCACAATTCCGGACACTTCCGGCGAGATCAACTCATCCTGGCCCAATATCACATCTTCGCTGCCCCATCTCTGGCAGCAGATCATTCCTGCCACCAGCACACTTCTCGCGGCAGAAAAATTCGCCGCCATCAACCACGCACTCGGCTATGCCGATTACCCGCAGAGCCAGTTGGATTTTCTTTGGAAGAAGTTGATTGAATCCATGGACCACAACCATGACGGCCAGGGCGGTGTCACCGGTGACGAGCGCAAGCGGAGTTACTCGACGCTCTCCCTGCTCGAAGGCGGCGAGATACTATGCGATATGCTGCGCAACATCGCCGAGCGCGTCCAGGTTCCGATCGCCAAAAGTTTCCCCATCGTGGTCTTCAATCCGATGGGCTGGAGCCGGGACGACGTGGTGCGCACACACGTCACCCTCTTCGGTGATGTTGCGCCTGGCGACATTGCCGCGTACAAGAAAGGGCTGCACCTCGTAGACGAGGCCGGCAAATCCATCCCATTCCACATCCAGCAGTACAGCGAGAATATCTCGCGCGCGCTGGACATTATCTTCATTGCCCGGGGCGTCCCCTCGCTTGGCTATAAGACCTATTACCTTGTGGCGAGCGACCAGCCGGACAGCCCTGTGAACGCCGCGCAGGTACAACTCGATCGTGACAAGGATTTGAAGGACTTCCGTCGTGCGCTGGGATCCGACGTGCTGGAGAACGAGTTCCTTCGGGTGACGATCGACAAGGCGACGGGCCGTGTGGTGGTTTTTGATAAGGCGCTGAATAGAGATGTCTGCCGCGATATGGAGATTGTCGCCGTGGAGGAGCGCGGCGGCAACTATATCGGCATTGAACCGCTGAGCGGCCGTGTCATTCCCAACAGCATCAACTCCGTCGAACTGGAGGAGAATAACGCGATCAGGTCGGTCGTCAGGATTATCGGACAGATCGCCGATATCCCCATCGTCCAGCGGTGGATGCTTTATCGCGGGCTGAATCGAGTCGAGATCGAGAACACCATTGAATGGCGTGGGCCGCGCTTCGTCCGGCTGCAACAATTGTTTCCATTGCAGCAGACGGATGCCTCCATTCACTACGGCGTGCCGTTCGGGGCGAACTCGGCGGACAACATCATGCCCAAAGCCGGGCCGCGGACGAGATCAAGACCGATTCCTGGAAGCAGGTCCGCCACATCCACGATTGGATCCACGCGGGTAATTCCGAGTGGGGTCTGACGATCGCCGCCAATCATCAATTGATGAAGATCGGAGATCAGCTAATTCGCGCCGAGATGTTGCGCGGCCCGCGCTACACTTCCGTAAAAGTCGTCCGGGACCAGCAGGTAACTTCGATGCAATATCCACCATCCAGGACCTATGTCTTCCGATACTCGCTTTCTTCGGCACGCGGCGATTGGAAGGCCGGCAAGGCTTACAGGGCCGGCATGGATTTCAACAATCCCCTTCTGCCGGTGAGCGTGGTCGACCGGATTTCGCGCAAGTCTCTGCCGCCCAGTCGATCGTTCTCTGCCCTGGGTGCTCCCAATCTCGTCATCAGCGCTGTCAAGAAATCCGATCTCGACTCGGCAATCCTGCTGCGCGTGTATGAAACTGAGGGGTCTCCGGCGGAAACAGAGGTTACGTTCCTGGGCCAAAAGCGGGAGTTTCGCGAGGTGAATTTGCTGGAGGAAGACGCTGGGCCGGCCGGCCAGCAGCTCCTGAAGGCAAGCCCCTATGCAATCAAAACCATCAAGATACAACTCAGCAGGTAGCTGAGAATGGATCTCGCGGACAGGCATCAATGAAAGGTTAAAAATGACGAATGACGAATGAAAACAACCCTCGAGGTATTCGTCATTCGTCATTCGTAATTCGTCATTCATCGCTCCCACTGGAGGGATTGAAATGCGGATAAACCACTGCTTTTGGATTTCTATTACCACTTGTCTAACTATTGGTTTCCTTTCGCCGACCTGCTATGCCCAAGGGCAACCGGCCGAAGGCAAGACAGACGTGTACGTCGTTCCTTTCTCCCATCTCGATCTTTATTGGGCCGGGACACGCGAGGAATGCTTGAGCCGCGGCAACCGCATTATCACAAAGGCCGTGCGGATGGCGACGCACTACCCGCAGTTCCGCTTCCTCATCGAGGATGAGGTATTCGCGGCGAATTATGTGGAGACCCACCAGGGCTCGCCGGAGCTGGAGCAACTGAAACAGCTGGTTAAGGAAGGCCGCATCGAAGTCTCCCCAAAGTGGGCCGCGATTCTTCAAAACCTCCCCCGCGGGGAGGCCTGGGTGCGCAACCTGGTTTATGGGAAGCGCTATGCGCGGGAGGTCTTCGGGGTCGATCCGTTGGTCGCGAATTTAGGCGACCTGCCTGGTTACACATCGCAGTTCCCGCAGATCTTGGCGCGGGCGCGCGTTCCGTACATGGTGATGACCCGCATGGGCCCCTCCGACAAGTCGCTTTTCTACTACAGGGCTTTGGATGGCTCCAAAGCCCTGGTGTGGAATACCTTGAAAGGGTATGGCTGGGGCACCTTCATCACCTCCAAGACGATAGCCGAGGAGCAGAAGCGGGCACGGTTTCAGAAAGACCTGGCCGATCTGCGCAAGACCACGGACGGACCGATCCTGATGAACTGGGGCACCGATCTCTGGGCACCCGCCGACGACTTGGTAGAGGCAATCGAGGCGTTCAATGCGTCGGCCCCGGCGCGGCTGATTTTCGCCACACCGACAGAGTTCTTCCGCCGTGCGGAGAAAAGCCCGGCGATTCCAGAAATTTCCGGCGAGATCCCGCACGCCTGGTGGAACATTTTCTCGTCCATTGTCCATCTTTGGCCTCCGGCGATGGCGGGCACCGATACACTAATTACGGCCGAGAAATTCGCCGCCATCAACTACGCTCTCGGCTATGCAGGTTACCCGCAGCAGGAGTTCGAAGGCCTGTGGAAAAAGGTGCTCGAAGCGATGGACCACAACAACTACGGGCAAGGCGGCGATATCGGCGACGCCCGCAAGCTGGAGTACGCAAACCTGGCCGCCATGCGGGGCGGGGAGATTTTGCGCGACATGGTCCGAAACCTCGCGGAGCGGGTCCGGAATCCGATCGCCAGGAGCATGCCCGTCGTTGTTTTTAATCCGCTTAGCTGGAAGCGGGACGACCTGGTCAGAGCGCACGTAAGCCTCTACGGGGACGCATCGCCCGGCGACATCGACGACTACAGGAAAGGGGTGCGTCTCGTCGATGAGGCGGGAGCATCCGTTCCCTTCTACATGGAGCAATCCAGCGGAACCGTGTCGCGCGCCCTTGAAATCGTGTTTCTTGCCCGCGCTGTGCCGTCTCTGGGCTACAAGACCTATTTCGTCGTCCCCACAGAAAAGCCGGATACATTTCCCGACGCCTCTGAGATCAAACTGGATGCCGACGAGCTCAAGCCAAAGCGGACTATCGGCTCGGACCAGTTGGAGAACGAGTACTACCGCGTCAGCGTGGATCGGGCCACCGGCGCAGTCACGATTTTTGACAAGGAAATTAACCGCACGGTAGCGAAAGACATGGAGATCGTGGCCGCTGAAGAGCGTGGCGGAAACAGCCTGAGTGTCGAAGAGCCAAGCGGGCGGACCATTGTCAATACGGTGAGCCGCGTGGAGATCGAAGAGAACAACCCGGTCAGGACGGTCGTGCGCATTCAAGGGGACATTGGCGGAGTTCCCGTCATCCAGAGGTTGTTTCTCTACCGCGGGGTGAAGAGAGTCGATCTGGAAAACACCGTGGACTGGAAACCGGGCAGGCTGCTGAAAATCGAGCAGACCTTTCCCTACGAGCACCCGGATGCGCAGATTCAGTACGGCATTCCCTTCGGAGCAGTTTCCGGTTCGGATTTTCTCCCCAATTCGGAGCCGCGTGCAGGAGACGAGATCAAGAAGGAATTCTGGAAACAATGGCGTCAGATACAAGACTGGATTTTCGCGGGAACCACTGAGTGGGGGTTAACAGTTGCAGCCGATCGCCAGGTGATGACGTTGAGCCCAGGTGTGATCCGGGCTGGAATGCTGCGAGGCACTTACTCGCCGGTTGGCATCACGCGCCGTGGAAAACCATTCCTGCTCCATTTACCGCCGGCCGGCACGTATGTGTTCCACTACTCCCTGTCTTCCGGCAAGGGGGACTGGGTGGTTGCGAAATCATATCGGGCCGGAATGGCCTTGAATAATCCCTTGATTCCCGTCAGCCCGGCCGATGAACTGTCTCAGAAGTCGTTACCACCGACTCAGTCGTTTTGCTCGTTTGAAGCCGGGAATCTCGTTATCAGCGCTCTGAAAAAGGCCGATCTCGATGGTGCAGTGGTAGTGCGCGCGTTTGAAATAGAGGGATCGGCCGCGGATACCTCGGTAGAGTTCCTGAACCAGAAGCGGGAGTTTCGCGAGGTGAATCTGCTGGAAGAAGACGCTGGGCCGGCCGGCCAGCGACTGCTGAGGGCAAGCCCCTATGCGATAAAAACCATCAAGCTGCAACTATCCAAATGATGATTTCGGCTTTGTGTTCTTGGTGTCTTGGCAGCGAGGCTCTTAAAAGCAAACCACCAAGAAGAGCACCAAGCCAATAGCCTCCTACTTTTGCGAGAGACAAATATGGCATCGGATCGTGGGGCAGGCGCTCCGAATCGAGCAGGAATTAAGCTGGCGGAGATGTTCGCCCCTGAGGAGGATCAAAGAATCAGGCTGGCTCGCCAAATCGGAATCAATAATGCGATCGTGGGCGTGCGCGAGGCGTTGAGCAAAGTCCCCCGGGACCGATACGTTGAGACCCTGGCGAAGATCAAAGCGGATTTCAACGCGGCGGGAATGATGGTCGCAGGCGTCGAAAGCCACCCGGTGCCTGCCGAGAAGATCAAGCTTGGGCTGGCCGGCCGCGATGAGGAGATCGAAAACTATCATGCGGCCATCGAAGCGCTGGGAAAAGTCGGAATTCCCATGGTTTGTTACAACTTCATGGCCGGCCTCGGTTGGTACCGCACGAGCGTCAATGTTCCAGAACGTGGCGGGGCGCTCACAAGCGAATTCATCTACCGCATTGCGCAGAATCAGGGGCTCACCCAATGGGGTGAGGTCACTGAGGAAAAGATCTGGGAGAACATGGAGTATTTTTTGAAGGCGGTCATCCCGGTCGCGGAAAGGTCCGGCGTTCATATGGCACTGCACCCAGATGATCCGCCCATCTCGCCGCTCCGCGGGATCGGACGCATTCTGACCAGCGCGGCGAGTTTCCGCCGCGTGCTGAACACCGCACCCAGCCCGGTAAACGGCATCACGTTTTGCCAGGCAACTTTTAAATCAATGGGCGAGGACATTGAAGCGCTGGCAAAGGAATGGTGCAGCCAGAAGAGGATTTTCTTCGTGCACTTCCGCGACATCGATGGCAATCGTAATCATTTCCGGGAGACGTTTCATGATAACGGCCCAACGGACATGCCCAGAATGCTTCAGGTCTATCATGAGCATGGCTTTCGCGGGCCAATGCGGCCGGACCACGCTCCCACAATGGAGGGTGAATGCAACGACAAGCCCGGATACGCGATGCTGGGCAAGCTTTTCGCCATCGGCTACATGAAGGGCATCATGGACGGGCTCCGCATCCCGTATCAATAGGCGCAGTCTTTTCCTTGCCTTTTTTGCAAGAGATCTTTGTGCTCTTGGTGTTCTTGGCGTCTTCGTGGTGTCATTTTAAAAACCTCACCGCCAAGACACCAAGCAAATTGGTTGCGGCTATGCCGCCCTAAGAGAATCCGTGTCCGGAGGAGGTCATGAGACTCAAAGATCAGGTGGCGATTGTGACCGGGGCCGGTCGAGGAATCGGCGTTGCGATTGCGAAGGGGTTGGCGCGCGAAGGAGCTGCTGTCGTGGTGAACTACTCACGTTCTGCTACGGAGGCAGCAGAGGTGGTGCGCGATATCCACGAGGCCGGCGGCAATGCGGTGGCGGTGCAGGCCGATGTCAAGGAACTGGCCGACCATGATCGGCTCGTATCTGCCGCGCTCGGCAGTTTCGGCCGGCTGGACATCCTGGTCAACAACGCCGGAATTGAGTTTCGACAGCCTTTCCTCACTACAACGGTCGACCAATGGGATTTGACCCTGGGAGTAAATCTCAAAGGAGTCTACTTCCTCAGCCAAAAGTGCGCTCAGGTCATGATGCGGACCGGCGGAGGCAAGATCATCAACATCTCCAGCGTTCACGACACGGTCCCGCTGTCAAATCGTTCCGCGTACGCGGTCAGCAAAGGGGGACTCGCCATGTTGACGAAATCGTTGGCCCTTGAATTGGCCGAACACAAAATCAACGTGAATGCAATTTCGCCGGGCGCCATTCTTACCGAGATGAATCGTGAGCACCTCTCTGCCCCAGAGGTTCGCGCCAGACTATTATCCAGGATTCCCTGGAACAGACTCGGAGAGGTCGATGATTGCGTCGGGGCTGCAGTGTTCCTGGCCAGTCTGGAATCGAATTACGTAACCGGGGCCACGCTCTATGTGGACGGCGGGTTGCTTTTACGCCGCCTGTGATTCTCCTTCTCTTCAGTGCAGGTGTTTCCGCCTACACAACACCGTCACTTCCAGGCAAGAAAATCAAAAAAGGCTGAAATAAGTCTTGCGCTGGCGAAACATTAGAAGCGTGTAGCAAAGAAGTATTCGCCAAGAAGATCCGAGATTGATGCTCCGTAGCTTATAAGCTACAATTCAAAATGTCTGGTTCGCTTCCTCAGAACGTTTGGCTCTATGTCGCGCCGAATGGTGCTGTGCCCGCGCTGGAACTGCGGCCGTGCTGCTGTTGTGCGGGGGAAGCAAGGGTATGCAGGAATCGGACATCGAAAGGGCCAAGAGGTATTGGCGTGACTATCAGGAAAGGCAACGGAAGGACGCAACGGATTGGAGCAGCTCCGGCAAAGGAATGGAAGGAATACTTGCTGGACTCTCTGAACGATCCGCGGGAGGCCGCAGAATATCTGAACGCGGCACTCGAGGATAGGGATCCAGCGGTCTTCCTGCTGGCCCTGCGGCATGTGGCTGAGGCGCATGGTATCGGGAAGTTGGCGGGCCGGTCGAAATTGAATCGGGAGCACGCGTATCGGATCCTCTCGAATCGCGGCAACCCACAGCTTTCTAGCCTCTCAGCGCTTCTGGAAGCGCTCGACCTGAAACTTGCCATTGAGCCGAAGACCACCCCCTTCAGGCGTTACCGTCGCCTCTAAACTCTCTGTACAACAAACAGGTAAAACTCTGCTCTTTTGACAGAGTTTTTGTGCGGCCATTATTGCGGCCATTGCCTCGTCAACAAGTATTCAGAGCCGCGGCCGTCAGCGAGCGGGGATGTGACACAATAGTGTTCATCATCCCCGCTTGCTTCGCGCGCGGCTCTGAACGATCCATCACGGGACCGCGCAGCCATTGTTGGAAATACATCCAGCTGAGGGCTGATAGCTGAAGTCTGACCGCTCAGCGCGGCCGGCTCGGGGGCTAAACCGCCCTATTTGGTTGCGGACGCCGGACGCGCTGTGCCTCTGTGGCAGCCTTTCCGAGGCTACCAAAACTTGCTTAACCTGCGGTTAATGGTCGTTAAAAAGAATTCCGCATTTCGAAATCCGAAATTACTTGACTAGCGTTTTACTCACGAGTAGGCTCGGCGTATCCCTGGTGTGCCAGCCGGAAGGCTGGAAGGAGGCTATGCTACCTCCAAGAACATGTCAAAGACTGCACAAGCATCCGAGTAGCTGCCCAGTAAACGATTCACAGCAACGAAAGCATGGAGAAGCAGCATGATCAAATACCCTTGTAGAGATATTATCCAAGTTTCGTTTAAACGCTTGATTCCGCTGGCGGTGCTTGCCATGGTGTTCGCGGCAACTGCGTTCGCGCAGACAAGCGCCAGTTTGAGCGGCACCGTGCAAGACTCAAAGGGCGGAGTGATCCCCGGAGCGACAGTAAAACTTGCGAATATCGCGGGGACTACCCAACTCGAAACGACCACCAACGAGAGTGGCTTTTACTCTTTCCCGATTATTCAACCCGGGACCTATATTGTTACCGTCGAGGCCACCGGCTTCAAAAAAACCGTCAAATCGGGCATTGTGGTCAATGCGTCCGATAAACAGACGACGGGTGTCATCGTGCTCGAAGTCGGCGACATCGCGACCTCGGTCGAAGTCGTCGCTTCCTCCTCGCAGCTCGCGATCAAAACGGAGTCAGGTGAAGTGGGCACGGCCATCATCAACGCCCAGTTGCAGGACCTGGCGATCAACGGGCGCAATTACCTCGATCTGCTCAAGCTCACGCCGGGCGTGGTCGTCACGACCGGTTTTGCCGTTTCCGGTCCGGGAGGTTTGGGCAACATCGATATCAACGGGGCGCGCACCGGCAAGAACAACCTGACGATTGACGGCACCACCAACGTGGACACCGGGTCGAACGGCACTCAACACATTGCGCTTTCGCTCGACAACATCTCCGAATTCAAAATGCTGACCTCGAACTTCCAGGCTGAATTCGGACGCTCAGGCGGCGGCGCCATCCAGATCGTCACCAAGAGCGGTGGGTCCCAGTTCCACGGCACCGGCTTTTTCTATCATCGGCACGAGCAGTTCAACGCCAACAGCTTCTTCAACAACGCCAACGGCCGCAGGGCGGATGGCACCGAGATCAGCCCGCGCAATTTCTATCGATACAATCAGGCGGGCTATAACATCGGCGGCCCTGTGAAGGCCGGCAAGTATCTGACTGAACACCTCTTCTTCTTCTGGTCGCAGGAGTGGCAGGAGCAGCTCGTCCCGCAGTCTCAGCGCACATCGCGCGTGCCGACGGCACTCGAAGCGGCAGGTGACTTCAGCCAGACGAAAGACGGCAATGGCGCCGCGATTATCATCAACGACCCGCTCACCGGAAAGCCTTTCGACAGCAATAAGATTCCGGCCAGCCGCATCACTTCCAATGGCACGAAGATTCTGAACCTGTTCCGGCCGTTCGAGAATATAACGCTGGGCGGCGCGGTCAATGGCTATCGCTACAACCACAGCTCGCAGCAAAGTGTCAGCTATCCGCGTCATGAGAACAGCATCCGGCTCGACTGGAACATCAGCAACAAGACGAAGGCCTACGCCCGCTACACGCGCGATGCAGACCAACAGGTCATGCCGTACGGTCTGGGCTGGACGGGCGGCAGCAACAACATTCCATTCGACAAGCTGGTCTTCAAGCAGGCGCCGGCGTGGAACAGCACGCTCAACGTAACGTCCGCGATTTCCTCAACGCTGGTCAACGAGTTCGTCTTCGGGACAAGCCAGAACAATCTGACGCTCGATCCGACCGTGGCGAATGCGGCGAGCTATTCCGGCATCGGCTTCGATTTCGCGCTGCCCTTCAAAGGCTATCCGGCAGGGCAATGGTTCAACATCAATTTTGGCGGCACCCCGAACCAGACCTTTGCCGGGGTTAACGGCTACAGTCAGTTCCCCTACAAGAACTCGAACATTACCTTTGACATTTATGACAACATCAGCAAGGTGTGGGGCATGCACACCTTCAAGTTCGGCTTTTTCTATGAGCGGAGCCGCAAGGATCAAGCTGCCGGCGATTCCGCATATATCCAGTTCAGCCACAACACCAACAACCCGAACAACACAGGGCATCCCTACGCCAATGCGCTGCTCGGGGAGTTCGACTCCTTCAGGGAACCGAACATCGGCGTCTTCCAGGGGCAGTATCGCTCGACCAACATCGAGTGGTACGCGCAGGACAACTGGAAGGTCAACAAGCGACTCACGCTGGATTACGGGATGCGCTTCTCGCTCATCTATCCTCAATTCGACAAGCGCCAACAGGAGTATTACTGGGTGCAGAGCAAGTACGATCCCACAAAGGCCGTGCGACTCTATTATCCTACCTGCGTAGCAGGGACCTTCGCTGCCGGTGGCTGTTCGAGCGCGAACCAGCGCGCATATGACAAGAATAGTCCAGGCACGCTCCTGCCGGCCTATCTGGTCGGGCGCATTGTGCCGGGATCCGGCGATCCGTTCAACGGCATGACCGGCCAGAAAGAGGGCAATTACCCCGGCGGCATCAAGAGCCGCGGCGTTCAATTCGGACCCGTCATGGGGTTTGCCTATGACCTTACTGGCGACAAGAAGACCGTCCTGCGGGGCGGTTATCGCTTGGGGTTCGATCGCGTGCAGGGCAACGAACTTGCCTTCGCGGCTGTCGGCCAGCCTCCGTACTTCTTCAATCCGACCTTCAACCTCGGCAACCTTGCCACGGTGGGCCAGAGCACCGGATCGATCGCGCTCGGAACATCCGGTGTCATCTCCGCCGACCAGGAAGGATACGTCCCCAGTGTGCAGAGTTTCAGTCTCCAGGTCCAGAGGGAAATCCCCTGGAACATGGTTTTAAGCGTCGGCTATGTTGGCAGCCTCTCGCGCCACCAGCAGGAGCTGCGTAACCTCAACTACAGTCCGTACGGGACGCTCTTCCAAAAATGGGCGCAAGACCCGTCGAAATTCGCGGGCGGTGTAGTGCCGGATGAAGAACCCAATCTGCCGCAGATGTACAAAGATGCAGGCGTTCATTTCTCCGGCCAGTACGCGCTCGCGGCGGACTTCCTCAGGACCATCCCGGGGTACAACACCATCGGGCTGCGCACCTTCGGAGGTTCGTCGAACTATAACTCGCTGCAGATGACGCTGAACAAACGGATGAGCAGCTCCCTCAATTTCGGTCTGGTCTACACCTACTCGAAGGCGATGGGCACGTCCAACGCCTACGGCGACTACATCAACCCGATCTGTTCGCGCTGCGTGGATTACCGCCGCCTGGACTTTGACCGCACGCACCTGATGGTCATCAACTATGACTATAATGTGCATGGATTGAAGAACGCCCACTGGGCGCTGAAAGCCATTACCAATGGCTGGCAGATCACGGGCATTACGCAGTTCATTTCGGGCCAGCCGCAAGACGTCGGGGCGGGCATCAGCGGCATCAATCTCGGCCAGCGCCTAGGCGGGACCTGGACTGAGTCGGTGCGCGGATACTTCGTCGGCGATCCTAATGCGACTAAGACGCGTGAAGCATACTTCAACTGGCAAACAACTACTCTGCCAACCGTGGCCCAGGCAGTGGCCCTCCAGGGCGCGTATCCGCGGACCAAACTGAGCCGACCCGGCCAAGCCGTAACCGACCTGTCGCTGTTCAAAAACTTCCAGCTTGGCGGCGACAGCTCTCGCAAACTCCAACTGAGGCTCGAGACGTTCAACGTCTTCAACCACCCGCAGTTCAACAACATGAACACCAGCGTGACGTGGAACAGCTTTAACGCCTACCTGGCAAGTCAGTCGGCCGCCACGGCCAACATCAATAGCGTGCGCGGCGGCACGCTCAGCGGTACTCCGCCGCTGGGCCAGGGTGTTGGCGAAATCAATGGCCTGACCGGCAACGTGGCAGGCAACCGCGTCGTTCAGCTCGCGGTGAAAATCTTCTTCTGATTTCAGGTTGATATGTCCTGAATTCACAACGGGGGCCGCAACGAAGTTGCAGCCCCCGTTTTTACTTGGAGCGGACGATGTCAGACTCATCAAGAGGTTACCTTTCCACCGCTCCGCTACTCTCCGATCGCCGCTTGCTTTTCGCGTGCACAGGCCTTTTGATGCTTGTTTGCACTGCGGCCGGCACCGCTCGCGCGTTTCAGTATGGCGCAGCAGCTCACCAAGGCGGCGGCACTGACATTTTTGGCCGCGTAAGCCTGCCCGACGGAAAGCCCGCGCCGCCCCGGGTCAAGGTCTTCATCGAATCGCCGAGAGGCTTGCCGCGCGACACCCTCACCAACGAGGACGGCAGGTACGAGTTTCTCGCAATGAGCGCGGGACGCTATCGGATAACTGCAGTCAACCCCGACGCCCCCGAGCAGTTCTGCGACCCGGTTCTTGCCGACACCGAGCGTGCCTACTCCAATCGCTTGCAGGTAGATATCCACCTGCGGCTCCCAATGCAAGGAGGGAAGAGAGTCACCCGCCCAGGCACCACGAGCGTCACAGAGGCGGTCCAGGAAATTCCCAAGACGGCGCTCAAGGCCTACGAACAGGGGCTCAAATTGCAGAAAGAGAATCGAGCCGATCAGGCGCTGGCCGCATTCAATCAGGCGCTGGAGATCTATCCCGATTATTATCAGGCGCTGACCGAACGCGGCAATCTGCGGATGCAATCGAACAACCTGGCCGGGGCCGAGGCGGACTTCGAGCGCGCGTTACAAAGCAACGCAGACTACCCCCCCGCGCTGCGGGGGCTTGGTTATTGCCAGATCCAGCGGAAACAGTTCGAGGCAGCCTTGGTCAACCTGGAACGGACGCACGCCTTGGAACCGAAGGTTCCGCTCACCCTGCTTTTGCTCGGCTACGCCAACCTCTCGCTTGATCGCTACGAGCCCGCCAAAGAGCGTCTGCAACAGGCGCTGAAGCTCGGACCGGAGAGCGCCGCGCGTGCCCACGTCTACTTGAGCGAAATTCTCGCGCACGAACAGAAGTTCAAGGAGGCTGCCGACGAAATCCGCGCCTATCTCAAAGTGAAGCCGGACGCGGCGGATGCGGCCCACTTGCAGAAATTGGAGGCCGACTGGCGGGCACGAAGCAAAGTCAAGAGTGACCCACGCTGATCCCGCTCCGGCACATGGAGAATAGTTCTCTCCACCCCGAACGGTGCTCCCTCGAAAATGAACCGCAAAGACCTCAAAGACCCCAATGAAAGCGTCCGCGAAGTTATCGTGGTCTTATTTGTTCGAGGCCTTTGTGGTCTTCGTGTTTCAGTCTTCTCAGGCCATACCTGCCGGTGACACCTTCCCCAATCTCGGAATCAAGGTTAAAATAATGTCTACAATGTCCTCCGTTTCCCAACCATCCAGGTTCAATCTGCGATCTGCAATCTGCAATTTGCAGTGCTTACTGGCATCGACGATGCTTCTATCTGCTGCTCTGCTTGCTCAGACCACAGGTGGGGCTTATGTGATTTACGGTCGCGTGAGCTTGCCGGATGGCAGCAACGCCTCGCGCGTTGTGATCGACGTGAGCGGGCCGCTGGGATTCAAAAGAAGCGTGACGAGTGACGATGCAGGTCAGTATGTAGTCAACGACGTCCCGCGCGGACGTTACAGCCTGGTCGCTTCCAATCCTGCCATACCCGAGCAGTATTCGGAGCGGGCGGATGTCGAACTGTCCCGCTATTCCACGCAGAGGGTCGTGGTCAACATTTACCTCCATTCTGGCACCAAAGTCACGTCAGGTAAGGAAAGCACTTCGACGGGCGTGAGCGTGGCAGAGGCCGGCCAGCACGTGCCAAAGGCGGCGCAGAAGGAATATGAGAAAGGGATCAAGCTGGGCGAGAACCATCAGTTCGATAAGGCGCTAAACAGCTTCAATCACGCAATCGAGCTGTTCCCCGAGTATTTTCAGGCCTTCGCGCAGAGAGGCCATCTGCGATTATCCATGGGGAAATTCGTGGAGGCTGAGAAGGATTTCGGCCAGGCGCTGGAGCTCAATGCACAGTATGAACCGGCGCTGCGCGGAACGGGAATCTGCAAGATCCGGGAAGGAAAGTATGCCGATGCACTCAAGGAACTGGATCAAGCGGTCACATTGGAACCGCGTGATGCCTCGGCTTATCTCTTTCTTGGATTCGCAAACGCGTCGCTGGACCGGCGCGAGAAAGCGCGCGCCGCGCTCCTGAAGGCGCTCTCGCTCGACGCGGTCGGATCCGCGCGCGCTCACGTCTATCTCGCCAACCTCGACATGAAGGAAAACCGCAACCGGGAAGCCGCAGCCGAACTCGAAGCTTACCTCGCCCAAGTGCCGAATGCCCCCGACGCGGACAAACTACGCGTCCTTCTCACTAAAATCAAGTCGCAGCAGCCCAAGCAGTAACAATTTGCACGCTAATACGCTCCTGGGAGACCGATCTTCGTCCATAACAAATCTGACTGCCTCAGGCGCCAAATGAGCCACTTTTTCAACAGAAATTTCACCGCGCGTGAACGCGGATGGTAAAATGCGTTCATGCGTCTATGCCGACTGCACGCCTTCTGCATCGTACTGCTCGCCCTGCAATTCGCAATTCGCAATTGCTTCTCAGGGTGCCGTACCTGGTGTTGCCGCGAGATATGACCGGGCACTGGAACTGCAGCGGGCCGGTAAGTGGGCCGAGGCGGAAGCGGAGTATCGCGCAGTGCTGGCCGCCAAGCCGAATTATGCCGAGGCGCATTCGAACCTAAGCGCCGTGCTTATTCGCATGGATCGTTACAAGGAGGCGATCCGGGAATACGAAACTGCGCTTAAGCTCGCGCCGAATCTCACGCCCATCCTGCTCAACATCGGCCTGGCGCATTATCGCAAAGGGGAGTTCGAAAAGGCCGTCGTAGCCTTCAAGCGATTCCTCAAATCGTCCCCCGATAATGCTCAGGCCATCCAGCTGACCGCCCGGTCCCTTGTGGCTCTGGGCCGCGATGAAGAAGCGCTGCAATATCTCGAGCCAGCACTGGCGGCCGCGCCCAACGATCCTGCGCTGCTTTACGCGCTGGGACTCGTAAGCCTGCGCCTGAGGAAGCCGATGGTTACAGGCGTAATCGAGGAGCTTGCCAGAGTCCCCGACGGCCTTGCATTCTCGCATCTGCTGCACGGTCAGGCGTCTATCTGGAATTCGCGGTTCGAGGAAGGCATCGAGGAACTTGAGGCGGCAGCGAAACTCGATCCGAATCTGCCGCGCTTGCATTACTCGCTGGGTCTCGGGTATTTCAAGGTCGCCCGACTCGAGGAGGCGCGGGCGGCGATGGAGGCAGAGTTAAAGCGGTTGCCGGAGGATGCATCCTCCATGTGCTTCATCGCTTCCATCGACGAAGTCGAGGGCAAGCTGGATGACGCCCTGCGAAGGCTTGGCCAGGCGCTAAAGGCCGACCCGGAGTCCGCGCAGGCGCCGGCTATAATCGGCAGGATCCTGATGAAGCAAGGCAAGTATGCAGAGGCGCTTCAGCCGCTGCAGGCGGCGGCAAAAAAGGACCCAAACGAGATCAAGAATCACTACAATCTTGCGCGCGTCTACCAGTTGCTCGGCAGGCAGCAGGATGCGGATCGCGAGTCCGCCGAGATCCAACGGCTTCGAAACCTGCAGCTCGACAAAAACCGTGCCATAATGCTGGAGCCGCCCGACAAACCGTGAAGCAGGTGGAGGTATCAGAAAAACGGTGACAGGCACTGTGACAGGTACCTTTTTCAGCCAAGGGAAGCTGCCCGGGTCATGCCCCCGTCGCTGAAGCCTCTGATCGTCACGGTGGCGGGCTTCTTCCGTGAATGCTCTTTGATCGCCGCCCAAGTAGCGGCGTCAGGTGCCCAGGTGTGATTCTCAGCCCGCTGCCGCGTCAGGACCGGTTGGTTTGTTGGCGTGCCGCAGCGAGGGTCGATCTCTCCGATGCGCATCAGCTCTCCGGATGATCTTATCTGAATTGAGGGCAAGCCGTAGCCAAACGCCGCCTCAATCAAGCATACGGCTCCCTTCTTGTCGGGATCACGCCATTAGAAGGTAGGGGCGGTGATTTCGGGTGGGAAAACCGCGCCGTCGGCCCGGTAGTCGATCGCGATTGCCGCCTGCGAGCGGTGCTGGGTGACGAGTCGCACGGCCGCGACTGCAACAATCAGGATCGATGCGGCGACAACAAACAACCAAGGCACAACTCGTTTCACAACGCCTCCAACATCATTCGCCGCGCGCGGCTTTCAACACAGCAGATCCATTGCTAAAATGCTACCAAAGAAAATCCCGGGGCTGGCCACGCATTCGCCAAATCCGACATTCCGCTTCGGCCGGCAATCACCCGCGGGATCGGGGATGGTATGGCCTGTCCCGCCATTCATGGTAATATTTCAATAATGGACTGCAGGCCTGATCAGCATGCAGCATAAGAGATCGGAGTTATCGTGAAGCGAGCTGAAGCCTGCCTGTTTGTCGCGGCCGCGATCGTTGTGGCTTCGGGTTTCGTAGTCCAGCGACTGGCGGCGCAGCACGGCTCCCGGGCTGCCCTTTCGACTTCCGCGGCGCAGCCGTCTGCCATCACGATCGATTATCCGGCGGAAGGATCCATCTTCCCTCCCGAGATCACTCCTCCCACCTTCCTCTGGCGGGATCCGGACGAAAAGGCCGCTGCGTGGCTGATTTCAGTAGAGTTTGCCGATCGTTCCCCCAGGATACAGGTGAAATCATCCGGCGAGCTGATGCGCATAGGCGAGGTTGACCCGCGCTGCGTTACACCGCAGAACGCACCGGCTCTGACGCCGCAGCAGGCTGCCACACGAACGTGGACGCCTGATGCCCCTACCTGGGCGACGATCAAGCGGCATTCGGTGAAGCGCCCAGCGACCGTGACGATTACCGGCTTCCAGGAACAAGGCTCCAACCAGCCGGTTTCCCAAGGGAAGGTTACGATTCAGACATCGAAGGATCCGGTGGGCGCGCCGATCTTCTATCGCGATGTGCCGCTGATGCCCGGCGAAGGGGAAAAGGGAAACATCAGACCCCTCGTCCCGACCGCAATCGGCCTGATCAAGTGGCAATTGCGCAATGTCAGCGAGACCCAGAGCCGGACGTTGATGGAAGGCCTCCCGACCTGTGCGAACTGCCATTCGTTTTCTCTCGACGGGAAAACGCTCGGCCTGGATGTGGATGGCCCGCAGAATGACAAGGGCCTCTATGCTCTTGTGCCCATCAAGAAGGAAACGGCCATCCGTAACGAGAACGTGATCAAGTGGAGCTCATTTCAGGGCCGCCTGGGTGACAAATTGCGGGCGGCCTTTATGTCCCAGGTTTCGCCGGACGGAAGGTATGTCGTAACAACCATAGAGGATCCCAGTATCCACAGCCAGGAGCGCCGAAAGGACCTGCTGGACAAATTCTACAGCGCTAATTTCAGGGACTATCGTTTCCTGCAAGTGTTCTATCCGACGCGCGGCATCCTGGCGTGGTACAGCCGGGCAACCGGCCATCTCCAGCCCGTGCCGGGGGCCGATGATGCGCGCTACGTTCAGACGGACGGTGTCTGGTCTCCCGACGGGAAATACCTCGTTTTTGCCCGGGCAGAGGCAAGAAATCCATATCCGGAAGGCTATATTCCGGCCGAGTACGCCAATGATCCAAACGAATCCCAGATCCAATACGACCTCTACCGGGTTTCCTTCAACGAAGGTAAAGGCGGCCAGCCTGAGCTGATTGCCGGCGCCTCTCAAAACGGCATGAGCAACAACTTCCCCAAGGTGTCTCCGGATGGGCGGTGGATCGTGTTCGTGCGCTGCCGGAATGGCCAGCTGATGCGTCCCGACAGCCGGCTCTACATCGTTCCCTTCAAAGGGGGCGAGGCAAGGTTGATGAACTGTAACACGCCGCTCATGAATTCCTGGCACAGTTTTTCACCCAACGGCCGGTGGCTGGTTTTCTCGTCCAAGAGCCGATCGCCCTTTACCCAGATGTACCTAACACACGTGGACGAGCGGGGAAACGACAGCCCACCAATCCTGATCGAAAACGCCACTGCAGCAAACCGGGCGGTAAACATTCCCGAATTCGTCAACATACCCCCCGACGGATTGCTCAAGATCGATGCTCCTGCCACAGATTTCTTCCGTGTGTTCGACAGGGCGGTGGATTTAACCAAGAAGAATCAGACGGAGGCGGCGCTCGCCGAGTGGAAGAAGGCAGTAGAGCTCAATCCAGAGGAAGCCAAAGCCCACTTCAACCTAGCTCTTGCCCTGGATAATCAGGGACTGCTCGACGAGGCCATCATCCATTATCAGAAAGCGACGGATCTTGAGCCCGACAATACGGCCGCATTTACTAACCTCGCCGTTGCGCTTGCCCGGACGGGAAAGCTGGATGAGGCTGTCGAATCTTTCGCGAAATGCGCGGCGATTGAACCAGGCAGTGCGCGGACACAGGGTAACCTCGGGATCGCGCTTATTGATCAGGGCCGAATTGACGAGGGGATGGAACATTGCCTGAAGGCTCTCGAGATCGATCCCGAGTATGCCGACGCCTATAACAGCCTTGCAATAGCTCTGGCCAGGACAGAAAAGCTCGACGAAGCGATCGCACATCTCGAGAAAGCCGTGGCGATCAACCCCGCCTCATTCGAGTACCAGTACAATTTGGGGCGCTTTCTCGCAGCGAAGAACCGGTTCGTCGATGCGCTCCCGCATTTCGAGCAGGCGGTCAATCTGTCCGCTGGGCGTGAGCCGCTCAGTCTCGCAATGCTGGCCGCCATATACTATGAAACCGGACGATACCCAGAATCGGTGCGGGCCGTGCGCCGGGCCCTGGACATCGCCCTCCAGCAGAACAACCAGGACCTCGCCGCGGAGCTGCGGGCCAGGATCGCAATCTACGAAGCCAAAATCCGATGAGAATTCCGTAATTCCGTGGATATCGTTATGCTGGTTCGCACCATGTTCTTGAAGCGCACGGGGCCCTTGTCGCTCCTGCTCGCGATCTGCATTATGGGACGTTGTGTTTCGGCCCAGCAGATGTTTGAGCTGCGCGGCGCGGATTCAAAATATCGATTCGTCGACTGGAATTACACATTTCACAACATGGCCGTGGCGGACCTGTTCTACATCGGCGTTCCGGGCAGCAACGAATTCAACCTCGGAGGCGGCTACGGGATCAAGATTGGAAATATTATGCCGAAACGATGATGCCGGACAGGAAAATTTCACACACGTCTCCTACCGGCAGGGCGGATTAGTCTCTCCTGCTCACGAAAAGTAAGGCTCGTCCATGTCCGACGCTGCGGAGGCAGTCGGCGGGGGTCTTGAAGGGAGGCCTAGGCACTCGAGAATCTTTCTTGTCGCCTCGGAAGAATGGATTGCGGCTAAAATCCTCATGCGACCGCCGCAACGTCCGCATTCCAAAACGTCCAACCCAAAAACTCTTTTCATCAATTCAGCCCACGCATAATTCCGTTGACGGCATCGGCGTGGCTTTTGAGAACTCTCGGGATGATGCAGCTGTGTTTCCGCACCACAGCCGGAGTGATGAACGGACTTGGTGGCTTCGGGGCCGAAAGGAACGACGAATGGTCTCCAGCGAGCCGCGGGCGCAAGAATGCGGTGGCCGATAGGTAAAATAAGCGGGGTCTTCTCGTTGAGGGTCTCGCTGGAAGCCGGCCCATGAACTCTCCGCGGCTTCTGAGTTGACGCATTATGTCAACTTCCCAGCCTTGTTGCAGGGACCCATACCGCCAACGACGGCCAATACCAGGGACCAGCAGTCAGCGGTTCACGCACACTTCGGCCCTTTGGCGCGAATTGCAGAACATTATCCGCCGTCTCCCCTACCTTGGCTCAAATCCCGTCGGGACAGTTAGATCTATTGCGGCCCTGCAGCCGCAGGAGGTCTGCTGCCTGCCATGCCATTGCCCGGCCAGCCAATCGGTACACCCTACGCATCCGAGAGAATCCTCTCTTTCCCGCTGACGCTCCCGGCCGCTGGGTCATTTCGGAATCCGCCCCGCAATATCGGCCGAGACATCCCGAGCAAACTGCCGTTTACCAGCTTTTCGAAAACCACTTCGACAGTTACGTCCGATGTTATGAAGAACGCTTCGAAGCCCGCTCGGGACCATTGCGCCCTGTGGTAGTTTGTTCCGTAGAAGAGTTCTTGGCCTGTGGCCGGCTTCAAGGAGGTTTCGCCCGCATCCGGTGTCCGAAGTGCCATGCCGAACACCTTCTGGCCTTTTCCTGCCGCACCAGGAATCTCTGCGCCAGTTGCCAGGCCAAGCGCGCCGTCCTCTTTGCCGAAAAGCTCACAAGCGAGATTCTCGCTCCCGTCCCCCACCGCCACTGGACCTTTTCCATCCCGCGCGTCCTGCGCAGCCTCTTCGAGCGCGACCGCAAGCTGCTTGGCGTGCTGTCGCAAACGGCCTATGCGGCGATCCTGAAGTCCTTCCAGGCGCTCTTTGGCCGCACCGACGTCCGCCCCCCCCGGCTGCGTCGTCTCTCTGCAAACGTTCGGGGCCTATGGGGGAAATTGGAATCCCCATGCCCACGCCCTGGTTTCTGATGGCGTGTTCTCGCCCGAAGGGGAGTTCCTGCCGCTGCCTTCGCTGGATCCCTCTGCTGTCATGCAGCTCTTCCGGCGCCTCCTTTTGGAGCGTCTTCACCAGGCCGAACGTCTTTCCGAAGCCTTCATGCGGAACCTCCTCTCCTGGACTCATCCCGGCTTTTCTGCGTTTGCTGGAGCGCCCGTCGATGCCGGCCAAACACAGTCGCTCGAATCCTAGGCCCGATACATCACCCGTCCTGGCTTGTCCATGGACGCGCTCAAAAAACAACCGGATGGGAGCTTCACCGTGCAGACTCCCCCCGATCCTCGCACCGGCGTCACCTCCATCACCCTCGATCCGTT
>Ga0315279_10002023_pt1 | contig 31697 bp, 26 predicted proteins | sample YL17G06_20_MG_FD_203694 | JGI IMG/M metagenome (GOLD analysis project Ga0315279, IMG submission 203694) | Sediment microbial communities from Yellowstone Lake, YNP, Wyoming, USA - YL17G06_20 | ecosystem: Environmental > Aquatic > Freshwater > Lake > Sediment | place: USA: Wyoming | collected...
TAACGCCGCGAGAGACTACCTGGTGCTGAACTCGAAGTGGCCCAACGGCGGACCGGGAACGGCCGGGATTTTACAACAATACTGGGCTGTGTCAAAGGGAATACGTGGAGCCGCAGTGATACGACTCGTTAACAACGGGAAACTGCGCGGTGTCAGACAGAGGATACGCGAGGCGTCCGACGATCGACCTTAGCCGGAGAGGGCCGTGACGGGTCGGTCGTCACGCGAAAGCCGGCGGCTCGCGCGTCGCTGTAGAACATCCGGACGGTGTCCAACGAGAACTCCTCGAGCGCTTTGCCTATGGTGGACAGCTTATCGAGAATGTCGCGCGTGACCGTGATGATGTGACACCCGATCTCGTCCGCCTGGAAGATGTTGAGCAGCTCACGAGGGCTCGCCCAGATGAGCTCGGCAGTCGGGACCTGCCGCAACAGATCGACGGCCGCAGCCATCAGCGGCACCGGATCCAGGCCGGTGTCCGCCACGCGGCCGGCAAACACGGAAACGCAACTGGGCGCCCCACCTGCGACACACCCGGCGACGCGCCGGACCTGCTCGAGCGACATCACGGCGGTGACGTTTACCTTCACGCCCGACGCGCACAGCCTGGTCACGAGCGCGTCGGAAGGCTCGCCGCGCGTGTTCGTCACCGGGATCTTCACGTAGACGTTCTCGCCCCAGCTGGCGATCTCCCGTGCCTGGCGTTCCATCTCGTCGAATTCGTCGGAGAGCACTTCGAACGAAATCGGCCGATCAGAAACATGACGCAGCACCTCCCTCGCGAATGCACCGTAGTCGGTGACGCCTGCCTTGCGCATCAGCGTGGGGTTGGTGGTGAAGCCCTTGATGTACGGTTTGCGGTAGAGCTCGAGCATGCCCTTCAGATCGGCCCCATCGGCAAACAGCTTGATTGAGAGGTCGTCGATCGATTTCACGCCTTCGTCTCCCACTTGGTCTGGCCGATCTTGAGGGCGGGATGCGACACCAACAGGTGGCACACCACCGCCTGGAACGCTTCGGTGTGAGGCGTGACGTTTTCCGGGTTGACCGTGGGCACGATCACGCACGCCTCGGCGACACGCGCGGCGAAGCCGCCGTCGCGCCCGACCACGGCGACGACCTGGGCCCCAGTTTGCTTCGCGTACTGTAGCGCATGCACGAGGTTCGCACTGATGTCCTTCTCCAGGCTTCCCCCGCCGACCGACAACACAAACACCATGTCGCGGGCGTGAAGGCGGCTGCCTTTCAGCCAGTTCACGAACACGCTCTCCCACCCATCATCGTTGGTCCGCGCCGTCAGTTCCGATACGTTGTCGGTCGGAGCGTACGATTCGATCCCGGCGATCTTCCGGAAGTCGTTCACCGCGTGGGAGCAGTTCGCCGCGCTGCCGCCGACGCCGAGAAAGAACAGCCTGCCGCCGCGCGTCCGCAGGGAAACGAGAAGCGCCACCATCTTCTCGATCTCCGACGCATCCAGGCCGGCGACGATGCGGGATGCCTCGTCCAGGTACTGTCTGGCGTAACTCATGACGCGATCCTCTCAGCGCGTACCTACACGAGAATCTGCGATTCGGAGCCGGAGATCATCTTGCGGGTCCTGTCCGGCCCGCCGCCGCGCGTGGCCGGGCCGGACGCTTCGACGCGCGGTTTAACGCTCGCGACCGCTTCGCGCTTGGTCTCGCTGGGGACTCCCGCTTGCTCCCTCCGACTTCGCTCAGGGAGCCCCGAGCAACGTCGAGGGGCTCGGCGTCCGGCGCCGTCCCCGCACGGCGGCGGGCCGGCCACCCGCCAGACGACTCCGAATCGCGGTCTTGACTCATGCTGACGTCCGTTTCGCCTCCAGGTAGCCACGAGTTTCTTCGAGGCCGGCGGGTGAACCGATCTCGTAGAACCGGCCGGGCACTTCGACGCCCAGCAGCTCATCGCGCGCGAGCAAGTCCTGGTAGACCGACGCGAGATCGAATCGTCCGTCCACCGGCCACGCGGCGAATGCCGCGGCGCGGAACGCGCCGAGGCCGTAGTCGATGTGCTGCATCTCCGGTCCGGGCCGCTCTTTGTCGTATCGGACGATCCGGTCGCCGGCGAAGAGCACATTGCTCCGATCCCACTGTCCGTCGTTGCGGCACACGGTCATCGCGGCCATCTTTCCGCCGGCGATGAACGCGCGTTCGAACGCGCCATAGTCGCACTCGAGATAGGAATCGCCGTAGAGTACCAGAAAGCTGCCGCTCAGTTCGGGCAACGCCCGGCGGATCGCGCCGCCGGTTCCGAGCCGGCGTGGTCCGTCGAACACGTACCGCAAGCGCACCCCCCAACGGCTCCCGTCACCGAGCGCCTGGCGGATCATATCGCCAAGATGCGAGACCAGGAACACGATGTCGGTCAGCCCGGACTTTGCCAGCAGTTCGACTTGATGCTCGGCGAACGGCCGGCCGGCGACCTCGACGAGCGACTTCGGGATGCGATCGGTGATCGGGCGCAACCGCGCGGCCACGCCGCCGCTGAGAATTGCCACTGGCAGGCTCATGCGCACGCGTCCGTCGGAACTCCGGCCGTCGTGGCAGCCGGGCCGAGCGCGAACTCGCGAATGGCGCTCACGAACCCGGGCACGTCGAACCGTTCGACCGATCGGCGGATTTCGCCGGCATCGAAACGGCGTTGCTCGAAAGCGCGCATCGCGTCGACCAACGCCTCGACTGTCTGCTCCTTGAAAAGAATGCCGGTCCGCCCGTCGATGATGGTCTCGAGGACGCCGCCCGCGCCGTAGGCGATGACGGGCCGGCCCGACGCCTGCGCTTCGATGGGCGCGAGGCCGTAGTCCTCGTGACTGCAGAAGAGCAGCGCACGGCAGCCGGCGTAGAGATCCACGAGCTGCTGCCTCGGTATTGCGCCCACGAACCTCACGTGCTCTTCGTCTCCCAACCGCTGCAGGTGTTCCCGTTGCGGTCCATCGCCGACGATGATGAGGCGCTTGCGCAAATGCTTGCAGGCTTCTATGGCGAGATCGATGCGCTTGTGGGAAATCAACCGGGACACCGCCAGATAGTACTCTCCGCTGCCTGCTCCCACCCGGTACTCGCTCAACCTGACCGGAGCGGGAATGATCCGTGCGTCGCGGCCATAACACCGCGCGATCTCTTCCGCCATGTTCCGGCAGGTGGTCGCCAGCGCCGGAATGCGGGCAGTGGCGCGCCGGTCGCCTGCACGCAGAAGCGGCCGTGCCACGGCAACGGCCCACCGGCCCACGCGTCCCACCGGCACACTCGACGGGTCGTACGCCTCCGGCTTCCATACAAGGCGGAACGGAGCATAGAGGTAGCCGGCGTGGCGAACTCCGGCCGCGGGGCGCACGTGCTTTGCGCCGAACGTGCTCGACGACAGAACGGCGTCGAACCGGCTGAGGTCGAGCGCGCGAAACCCGGCGATCCAGAGCGGCAGAAACCGTTTCGCGCGACGCTCGTCGCGGACCCAGCGCGCACCGGGCAGGACATGGACCTCGCGACGTCCGAACTCCTCGTAGGTACGATCGGGAAGGTAGACCGAGGTGAACACCGGTGCGTCCGGGAACGCCTCGCACATGTACGTCACCACCCGCTCGGCGCCTCCCCGGTTCACGAGCGCGTCGTGCACGATCGCCACGCGCGGCTGGGTGGATCGTGAGTTACTGCGGGTCAAGATTACTGGATCTCGACGCGAGCCGATCGTGTTCGGCACGACATCCGGGCCCCGACGGCCCCGGGCTGAAGCTCGGGGCCTACGTCGGTTCTTTTCACGCCTGGCCGGCTCTTTCCATCGAGGCCAGCCACGCCTGCGCGGACCTGGGCCACGAAAACTCCCGGCACCGTTCCAGGCCCTTCCGGGCGAGATCGGCCCTCAGGTCGAGCGACTGGTCCAGTCGAAGAAGCGCCGCGCCAATGGCCGATACGTCGAGCGGATCGAACATGAGCGCCGCGTCTCCGACGACTTCGGGCAACGACGTGGTGTTCGAGCACGCCACCGGCGTGCCGCACCGCATCGCCTCGAGGCAGGGAATCCCGAAGCCCTCGTAGAGCGACGGAAACACGAAGAACCGGGCGTGCCGGTACAGCCCGCGCAGGACCGCATCACTCACCTGGCCGGCGAAGTGCACGCGGGCGCCCACCCCGAGCTTCTGCACCGTGCGCTGGTGCGGTAGAGAGTGCGGATCGTTGTAGCTCGACCTGGCGCCTGCGACGACCAGGTCGCACCCGATGCGATCCATCACGCCGGCATAGGCCTGAAGCAGCCGCTCCAGGTTCTTGTGTGGCTTGTGGTTTCCCACGTAGAGCGCGAACGGCGCGGACGGGATCGTCGCGGCCGCCGTCTCACCTTCCTGCTCTGCGCATGTATCTTCGAACGAATCCGGAACGGCCGGCGACACCACGTCGATGCGCTGCGGCGCGACGCGCAACGTGCGCTGCAGCGCGTCCTTTCCGTGCGCGCTGAGGGCGTGGATCCGGCGGGCGCGGCGTACGACCAGCGCCACGTAGGTCCGGAACAGGGCGCGATAGGCGAGGGAGAACTCCTCCGGGTGAAACAGCTGGATGAGATCGTGAATGCCCACGACGAACGGGCACGGCATGGTCAGCGGCGCGAACCAGAAGGGGAAGTAGGCGACGTCGGCGCGCCAGGCCCGCGCGATGGCGGGTATCCCCGTCCTGGGTGAATTCAGCGGCAGCCGGACGTGGCGCACCTCGAAGTTCTCCGCTTCGACGCCGGCCAGCGGATCGTGGTCCCCGACGAGCACCAGGTACTGGTTGCAGCGGTCATCCTTCGCGAGCGCGTGGAGCAGCCCGTCGATGATCCTGCCGATGCCGGTCACGCGGCCGACCGATCGCCTGGCGTCGAACAGTACGCGCATGCCGCTAGACATCTTCTAAGGCCAGAATCGCGATGGGTGAAACAAGTTTCGAGTGGAGCGCCTTAGAAGCTGTCTTAGGGCCCGCTCCGCGGGCCGGAGGCTCGCGCCAGGATCCAGTCGGCGGCTTCTGCCAGCGAGGCCACGCGCGCGTCGGGCTGCTCCGCCTGCGGTTCGCCGTACCCCCAGTCGATCAGGATCGTCCGGCAACCGGCGCGCCGGCCCGCCTCGATGTCCCGCCACCGATCGCCGATCATGAAGCTGCGCGACAGGTCCAGTCGCATGTCCGCCGCGGCCTGCTCCAGCATGCCGGGCTTTGGCTTGCGGCAGCTGCACTCGTCGGCATCGTCGTGGTAGCACACCTTGAAGGCGTCAATCGAGATCTGCGCCGCGAGCGCCGCGTTGATGGCCTCGACGGCCTCCCGCGTCCGTGTCCCGCGCGCGACATCCGGCTGGTTCGTCACCACGACGATGGCGAACCCGGCACCCCGCAGTCGCAACACCGCCTCACGCGCGCCCGGCAGCACGCGCAGCGCGTCGACCGACGCCGGTGGGAACGGCCGGCCACCAACCACGCACGGCGCGTTCAGCACGCCGTCGCGGTCCAGGAACACGGCAGGCCTCAGCTTCGGCATCATGAAACAGCCGCCGGCGGATGACGGCGGGCGGCGGTTGTCACTGCATGCGCAAGCAGCGCGACCACCGCCACGATGCAGAACGCCAGCAGGCCGGCGATCGCGGTATTGCGGACGACGCCGCGCGAAACCGGACGATCGGGCGGCACGGCAAGATCGATCACCTGCAGCTGGGCACTTTGGGTTGCCACCTGCACCCGCGCGATCTCGTAACGGGAGGCGGCCTCGAAATACAGCTTCTGCGCGAGATCGCGATCGACCTGGAGCCGGTCCAGCTTCATCTGGCGGTCGTAGAGCGCCGTCAACTCCGGAAGCTTCTTGCCGTCGACGTGTTGGACTTCCCTGCGGCGCTTCTCCAAGGCCGCCTCGACGTCCTGTTGCAGCGCCTCGATCTGCGCCTCGTCCCGGTACGCGCGCAGCCTCGCTTCGGCCTCATCCAACCTGGCTTTCTGCTGTTCGATCTGCTGCCCGATCGTGTCACGCGCCTGAATCGCCTCGTCGGCGCTCACCTTACGGGCCAGTTCGACCGCGTGCGCGCCGATTCGATTCGCGATCTGCGCAACGAGGTTCGGATCCGGGAATCGGACGGTCAGCCGCAGCAGGTTCGCGGTTTGCACCTGCCCGACCGACAGGGTCCCGGGTCTGAAATTCGACGCGAGCGAGTAAGGCGGGCGGTCGAGGTGGAGTTCGCGAATGACCGCGGCTGCCACGGCCGCGCTTTGCACGATCGGCTCGAAGTCGGACGGAGTGACGACGCGCGTGTCCTTGTCGGCGTCATTGGGCTTCGTCACGTTGACCATCAGCGTCAGCTGCGCTTCGTAGGTCCGCGGGCCGGCCATGGTCACCACGAAGGCGACGGCGGCGCACGCGACGGGTGCTACCAGCAGCAGGCGGCGGCGTCGCCACAGTGCCGCGCCGTATTCCGCCAGGTCGATCTCGTCCCGCCGTCCCGGCGCCGGCTCGCCCCTCTGCTGCCCAGGCGTTCCGTGTTCGTTCGCCATGGCGTTCATCATCTCCCTCTACGCGCGTTGCGCGACCGTCCGCCCGCAGCCAGCGGGCGTCACAACAGCCTCCGGCCCACGAGAGGCGACAAAGCTCGCGAAGCCGGCCATCAGCAGCGTCAGGACGACATCGTTGTCCCATGCGCCGAGTGTGCTCAGTATGGATTGCAGCATGAGGGCGACGTACGCCAGCTTCAACCAGAACAGCCTTCGTCGTGCGTCGACGTCAGTACTGCCGCCCGTGATGAACAGCGGCCAGAGGAACAGGCACACGAACGCGCCCAGGCCCAGGCACCCGTACTCGCCCAGCGCCACCCCGATGACGCTCGTCTTCGCCGAAAGCCCCAGCAACCGCAGTTGCCCCGCGTGCTTGAGACGCATCACATCGGCGTTTTCCCACCAGAACAGGTTTGCGATGTCCGGCGGCGCTTCGTGGGTCGAGACGCGAGTGAGGGCCGCAGGGCTCCCGAAGCTGCCCGGCCCGAGACCCACCAGCAGCACCTGCGGGGTGTCGCGCGCGATCTGCAGGTAATCGCCGAACATGCGAACGACGCCGATGTCGTGCACGAATGCGCCAACCTGGTACCGTCCCTTGTCGATACGGCTGAACAGGTTGCCGGTCACCATGGCCACCGCTTTGCTCCCGGTGGCCGAACCGGCCGGCGAGATGGCGACGAGCGTCGTCGCGAGCACCAGGACGGCGGCGGCGACGAGCGCCCGTCTCAGCCGGCGGCGCGACTGCAGCAGGCGTATGCCGCCAGCAAGAACGAGCACACTTACCACGATGCCGGTCGCCTTCTGTCCCTGCGAGAGATAGCCGGCCATCATGTTGCCCGCCACCAGCGCAGCCCAGCCGCACCGGCGCCGCCAGGTCAGTCCGCTGCAGCCGCAGCCGAGGAGCAGCAGAGCGATCGTGAAGGAAAACGTGGCCTGCTGATGAGCATCGTTGAAGAGGCCAATGACAACATCCGCTGAGATCTTGCCCGCGCCTCGGGCCACCGTGACCGCCTCGCCGGCAACCACGCAAATGTTCACGGCGCTGTACCCGAGGACCGGCGTCCACAGCGCGCCCGGTCTCGCCGGATCCCAGCGGAACGCCGTGAACAGCAGCAGAAGCGCGGCCGGCCGCACGAGGAAGAACATCGCCTGCGCCGCGTAGTATGGCGGGTTCCCGTTCAGCAGCGCACCCAGCACGCCGGCAGCCACCAGGATCGCAAGACAAGCAGCCAGGAGCACTTTCCACGACGCGACGCGCCAGCAGCCGCCGTCGATCGCGCGCAACGTCGCCACCAAGGCGAAGGCCACGATCAACGCAGGGTCGAGCAGCTTGCTGCCCCTCAGCCGTTCCGCGAAAGGAATGATGCCATAGCTGGGATGCAGCACCGATGCGAGCAGCGCGAGGCCGAGCGTCCCGAGGATCACCGTCCGGACCACGATCGGCGGGTCTGCCGCTCGCTGACCGTGCCCGAGTATCCTGCCGATGGCATCGAGGGCCACAGACGACTGCATCAGGACATCACCAGTTCGCCATAGCGACGGATGTCGAAGCGCCGTTCAGCGGCTCCTCGCGCCCGCGCCCGCCAGGCGGGCCGGTTCGCGAGGGTCGTCCTTGCGAACTCGAAGGCGTCGAGGACACCCTGTTCGCTGCGCTCTTCGAACACGAACCCATCGTCACCGACGTAGAACGGCACCGCGCCGCAGGTGCTGCCCAACACGGTGAGGCCCGCCGCCAACCCCTCGATCACCACGTTCGGCGACCGCTCCGATCCCATGTCGTCCGAGACCGATGGGACAATCAGGAAATCAGCCAGTGAGAGGAGCGCGTTCAACTGGCCGGCGGGCCAGAGCGGCACGTGGATGATCCGGGGATCCTGGTGACGGCCCTCGTTCCGTGCCGGCCCCCCGCCGCCGATCACGAACTGCGCGTCGTTGCGATCGGCCTCGATCGCGCGCAAGAGGTACTCGTACCCCTTGTTCGCATACGAACCGCCCAGGTAAAGGATTCGCAGCCTGGACTCGTCGATCCCGAAGCGTCGCGCGAGATCGCGATCCGGGTCGCTCGGCCGGATCCGGTCCAGGTCGATTCCGTGCGGTTGCACGGTCGCCCTCGCCACGCCGAGCGCCTGCAGGTACGTTGCCGCCAGCGGCGATTCACAGACGATCGCGTGGCTCCTGGCCGTCACCCAGAGGCCGACGCGGTGGAGCAGGCGCCGGATCCCGGTCACGACTGCCGGCGCGGGCGGCAGGATCATGCGGTTCTCGGACACGATCGAGACGTACGGCAGTCGGCGAACCATGCACGCGAGGCCGAAGAGCACGCCGTTCAGTGAGCTCTTCGGGTCGAAGATGACCGCGCGGCTGGCGTCTCGCAGCGAGGCGAGGTACCGGTTGAACCTGAGGGTGTACCGTCGCGTGCCGCGATCCCCGGCGAGGTTGACCACGTTCAGGTCGGAGGTTTCGAAGCGGTAGTAGCGGTTCTCGGACCCGCCCGTTCGCGAGACGAGCAACCGCACCTCGTGCGTGGCCGAGAGCGCGTGCGCCAGATCGATCCACCAGGGGTAGAGACAGTGCTTGAAGAGGACGACGCGGTCTCGCATTCGCTCTGCTACAGCGGGCGCGACTCGATCGCCTCGGCGGCCTTCCCGTGCGACGGCCGCTTCAGCACCTCCCACGCACGCGGAGGATCGAAATCGCAGAGGGGCTCGTTCGACCAGAACGCCTGGCCGAGACCGGGCTCGGCAAACCGCACGTCGAGATCCGCAGGGTCGCCGGACCATGGCGACACCTTCAGCGGGCCGAAGCGCGACGCCTGGCTGATCATCTTGATCGCCGCCGGCTCGAACCCGACCGCGCGGGCGGCGACCCAGTCGATGGCGACGGGATCTTCTCCCAGGATGAGCATTCCCGCGTCGCGACTGCGGTGCTGCAGCGGTCCATCGCGGTCGCCGGCCACCACGCCATCCACGATGGTGCGCACGATTCTCGGCACGCCCCGCCGGCTCCCGTTCGAGTCGTAGTGCCGGACGATCATGTTCAGATCGAGGACCATGCGCCAGAGCGTATCGTTCCCGCTCCAGCCGCCCTCGGTCAGCGGGCGGCCCTTGCCGCCGCGCAGGCGCTTCTCGGCCTCCGACGCGAGCCGCGCCAGCCGCCACATCCAGCGGGCACGTCCCTGCAGCGCGAGGCCGGCGCGCGCCTTCGCCCGCTCGAAGGCGGAGCGTGTCGACATCTCGTCGCCCGCCCCGCCGGCGGCCCGAATCCGGAAGTGCGCGAGCCTGTCCTTCGTGCCGTTCACGCCCACCATGTTCTTCAGGGCGCACGTCAGTCCGCCCTTGCAATGGGCCTTCAGCTTCGGCAGGTTGATGAGGACGTCCGCATCGAGCGCGGTTCTCGCAATCACGTACTCGTGTCGGCCGCTCCGCTGTGCCTGGTTCGTCACATCGTCCGGGTAGTCCGCCACGCCGAACCTGGTGCCGTCGCCACTCACCTCCTCGAGCGCACTGTGCGCGCCAAGGTCGATGTGCGCATAGCCGAGCGGATCTCCCGGCAGGCGAATCGGCGCGCTGCGGTAGTTGTCGCGTTCGTCCACGTCGATCCGGGTCTGCCTGAGATCGATGGTGCTCGCATCCGCGTGCAGCCGGTCGCGAAAGAACGCGACCACGGCGCGGATGCCGGATTCTTCCAGAATCCGATCCATGATGGCGCTCTGCACCGGCGCGTCGGCCACCACGATTCGTCCGCGGCCCCCGAGCGCGAGCCAGACGTAGTCCATCACGACGCGCACGAAGGAGCCGTGCGTCACCATCGCCCCGTGATTCGTCCACTCGCTCTCGTGACGCACCAGGTTGGGCTTGAGGACGACGGTCATGCCCGGCCGGATCCAGTCGCCCAGCGGATTCCAGTCCGGTCCACCGAAGCGATCCGCGTCGAGCCCGTAGCAGAGGAACAAGCGCCGCATCTGCGCGTAGACGTCGTTTGCGGCGGCGGGTGAGACCAGCACCTCTCCCAGGCGGCGGCGCATCTCCGGATAGATCTCTGCCGGGTGAAATGGCGGAACCGTGGGGTACCGGAGCCCGGGGCGCACGCTCAGTGCGACAGGGATCTTGGGCATCGCATTCCTGGGTCGACGTTCGCCATTCCGACGCCGCTACGCGCCGGAGCGACGCGTACGCAACGCGGCACGGGCCACCGCTCGAGCCCCAGTCCTCGGCAAACCCGCGACTTCGGCTTACCGTCAATCGAACGCCGCGGGGCAGACGCCGGGTGTGGGGCCCCCATCCCCATGGCATAGACCGGTTGGCCTCAGCCGCGGGTTTCGATTATCTGGCCGCTTGTCTTGCGTCTATGGCTCGCGCCGGTGGCCCACGCCGCGCTGCGCCCGCCACGTTGGGCGAGCGCGAGGCGAGGGCCTGCAGGAACAGCTCGAGCGTCATCGCGTTGTACACGAACAGATACGGCCGGTCGAGTCCGACCTGCTGATACCGGGCGACGCGCCGCAGGAACGCAGCGTCCAGCAGTCCCCGGCGCGAAAAGGCGTCGAGCAGCTGGTTCTTCCAGTCCCGCAGATCCCGGCGCAACCACCTGTCATAGCGATGCTGGGTCGAGGAAAGGCGCCAGTGCAGCCGGCCGAGCGACGCGGCCTCGATGAAGTACTTCCCGCACTTCTCGATCCTGCCGGCCACCTTGGCCACGACGTCCGGCAGCGCACCGCGGTCTCCCCACGTGCCGGCCGCGACCAACGGAAGACGGCGGAGGTGCTCGGGATGGCGATCGAGCAGTGCCCGGTAGAGCGCCTGGTTGAGGCGCAGCGCGCGAGGAAGCGCCATCATGAAGTCGAAGTAGTCGGCGTCGAGAAACGGATAGACCTGCTCGATATAGGTCGTCCCTCCGTACATGATCACCGCGACGCTCCGGCACCCGCGCTGCGTCCAGAAGAAGTACTGGCAGGTGCGCTTGGGTCCGATCTGCTGCCGGCCGCGGATGACGACCGCGTGCACGTCGTGGCGGATCGCGTCCCAGTCGAACGTGGAGAAGTACCCGCGGTAGAGGCGCGGCGACACGGCGCGAAACGACAGCGACTCGTGGACGACCCGATCCGTCTGTTCGTCGGCGGAAATCTCCGGCGGGTGCTCGTCCAGGTGGCTGCCGGCAACAAGGTCCCCAAGGTACCCATTCAGTTGATAGTGATACTGGCCGCAGAGCGCCGACAGGTACGGGATCGCGTGCGAATGCTGAATCCCGCACATGCCGTCGGTTCGCCACGCGAAATCGGCGCCGTGCTCCCGGAACATCTTCGGCTGGTGCACGAACGGCAGGTTGGGCACACCCAGCGCCTTCGCGTACCTGGCCGCGTAGCGCAATTCGCGGCTATCAACTTCACCATACGAAACGGTCGTGACTGGAGCGGCGCCCGCGCGGTGCGCGTAGAAGGCGATGAACCGCGAGTCGAGGCCGCCGCTGAGCGGGTAGAGCGTTCGCATCGCGGGGTTGACGGCCCTGTCAATGGCCTGCTGAAGCAGCCCTTCGGCACGTCCAGCCTGCTCTTTCCATGACCGCTCGTGGCTCGAACCCGCTTCGTCTCCGAGCGCCCGTGTGTAGTCCCAATAGCGTTCCAGCCGTGTGGCCCCGCCCTGGTACGACAGGACGGTCCCGTTGGGCACGTGCGTAATGCCCGCAAACAGCGTCCTGCCATTCAGCGGATAGTCGAACAGCAGGAATTCCTGCAGCCCGATGGAATCGAGCACCGGGTCACGTCCGGCCTGGAGCAGCGCTTTTGCCTCGGCAGCGACCAATAGACTCGTCGAATGCTCGGCACAGTAGAGCGGCGCTGCCGCGTGGCGATCGTTGACCACCAGGACCAGGTCCTGTGCCTGGTCCACCAGCGCCACCTGAAACTTCCCGTCGAGCTGGCAGGGAAACTGCCGGCCGTGCCGGCGGTAAAGCGCCGCGATACGCTGGCACACCTCGGGATCGCCGAACGCGGAATGGCGCCGGTCGTCTCCACGAAAGAAGACATACCCGTAGCACATCACGATCAAGCCGTCGGCCTGGTACGCTGTGTGGGCAAATTCCGGGCGGACATCGACGGCAGCCAGGCCAAGGCCCGCTTTCAGAACCGTCTGGACCGTGTAGCCCTCCCCGTGGGTCATGAGCGCGGTCATGGCCGCCAGGGTCGCGGCCGGCTCACCTGCCACGGCCGGCGAGAAGACGCCACAGAGTCCCGGCATCGCGTCAGTTCCCGGTCGCCTCCGCACACCGGTGCGGGAGCGGGTCGGCGATCAAGCCCTCGTATACGCGCACGTACTGGTCGCACACGGCAGCCACGCTGTGGCGCTCGCGCACCCGACCTGCTGCGCCCGCCCGCAGGTGCGCGGCGTACGCCGCATCGGCAAGCACTCGCCCGATGGCCCTCGCGATATCCGCGGCGTCATCCGGATCGCAGAACTCGGCCTCCGTCCCTCGTTCCGCCAACGACCGGTTGCCCACGATCGACGAAAGGACGCATGGCACGCCGGACGCCATTGCCTCCAGGACGACGTTGGGCTGGCCTTCGTACTTCGAAACGAAGACGAACAGGTCGCTGGCCGCAAGATACGAGAGCACTCGATCATTGGGGACGGCGCCGGCAAAGGTGACGGACCCATCGATTCCCAGTTGAGCGGCCAGATGGCGGCAGCGCGCGAGGCATCGTCCCGCACCGACCAGAACCATCCGCGCAGCGGGGAACTGGCGCAGGACGAGCGGCCAGGCATTGAGCAGTGCTGCCTGGTTCTTCAGCGGATTGAACTTCGATACGTTGAGCACGACCTTGCAGTCCGGATGCCACCCGAACAGTGCTCGGACCTGCACTCGATCAGGCGAAACCGGATTCTCGATCGCGTTCGGCACGAGCACGCACCGGCCGGGCGCCAGGTGGTATCGGCTCGTCATGCTGTCGAGGACGCCGGGCGCGTTTCCCACGAATCGGTCGGCGGCCAGGATCGAACGCCAGGTGAGACGCCCCACGAGCGACTTCGAGCGAAGGAAATCGAGGTCGCCGAGGCTGGTAAAGCGGACAAGTGATCGGGCGCCAATGGCGGGAGCGGCCGACGCAAACACGGGTGCCGTGATCTCGAACGCGCCAAGCGCGTGCAGCACATCGAAGCATCCGCGTTGCCGATTCAGGAACCTCCTCAGGCCTGTCACGTAAAGTGCTTCGCCGACCAGGCGGTTGAAACCCCAGACTCGCGGGCCCACCGGAATCCGACAGACGCGAACGCCCGAGTCGCTCAGGAAGCCGTTCCCGCCCGGGTGCCGGGCCGTCACGTACGACACCTCGACGCCGCGGCGCGCGAGTTCGGCTGCCAGCACACGCCCTTGTTTCTCGGCGCCGCCTTCTTCCGGCTCCGAGAAGAAGGAGCCCATCAGGATTCGCACGTCGCTCAGTCGCCCCCGGGCCGCAGTTCGGCCAACCGGCCCCACGCTCGCCTCAACGACCGTCGGCGGCCGCCGGCACCATGTAGATGTGCATCCGATACCCGTCCAGCGTGCCGAACGTCGCGATCTCGCGCCATGTCGGCGGTCGCGCGTGCAGATACGCCGGACCGCCCATGCCCACGTCTTTCCTTTCGAAGAACTCGTCGGTGATCACGTACGCGCTGCCAATCTCCGAAACGTCCGGCGGAGCAACCTGCAGCCCGGCATCGCGCCGGAAAATCTTCAGCGACGGATCGGCGGCGTCGAAGCCCCGGGAAAACCCGGAGTGGTAGTCGAGGTGCGCCCCGAGCAGCCAGTTCTGCGCCAGCCATTGACGATCGGGTTGGAATCGCAGGAAGCGGACCGCCTCGCGCACGTTCTGGACCCAGGGCATGTGATAGTCGGTGGTCGCCTCGTACGAGGCGTTCAATGTGCCCAGGCCGACCGCGCCGACGAGCACGGCCACCCCGGCGGCCGTCACGAGGCGCGATCGGCTGGTCACAATCGCAGGACTGGCGATCGCCCCGAAAATGGCGACCGCCCCGGCCAGCGCAGACAGGCCCGCAAATGGCCGGGCCGAATCCGGCTGCCCCGGCAACCAGCCTGGAAGCGTGGGCATGTCCCGGCTGCCGTGAAGCGCCACGCCCGCGACGACGATCGCCGCGGCGGCAACGACGATGCGTGTCACTCCCGGCCGATTCGCCCCGCCGAGATAGATCCCCACCAACACCGCGCACGGGACCATCGTGAAGTCGAGGATCCGCACCTGCCAGATCTCGGGGCTCCAGGGCAGGTAGACAAAAGGACTTCGCGTGCCCAGTTCCATGTACAGGAACGTCGTCGCAAGCCAGAGGGCTGCGAACGCCGCGCCCTCGAGTCGCCGGGCCAGCGAAGCCGCAATCGCCACCACGAACAGTGGCAGAAGAACGAAGAACTCGCGCGCCTGGGTCAGCGCCCGATACCAGGCCGTCGACGTTGTGATGAGCGTGTCCAGGCTGAACCGCGATCCACCGCCCGTCTCCGCAAGCCACGTCGGGGTGAACCTGAAATGGTACCAGAACAGTGCTCCTGCCAAGCACGCCACCGCCAGACCGATCGCAAGGAACTTCCATCTGAAGCGTTTTGTCGAGATGAGATAGACAGACAGGAACAGAAAGAGGATCAGACCGGTCTGCTTTACCAGCGACGCGGCGACCAGGCACAGCGCACACGAAACGTAATACGCCAGGGCCTTCCAGCCCTTCGATCTTTCGGCCAGCAGAAGGAGCAGGATGCCGGCAGCGCTGAAGGTCGTGAGGGGGCCGTCGGGCAGCAGGCTGGTGGCCAGCGAGATGTCGAGAGGCAGGATGGCCCACACCAGCGCGGCGATCAGGCCCGCCGACTCACCCGCCAGCAGGCAGGTGATCGCGTAAATCAGGCCGACGGTCGCCAGGGAACAGAACAACGGCCAGGCGAGCGTCGTCGCCTGGCTGACACCGAAGAGCGCGTAGAACAGCGCCAGTGGCGCGTAGGTTCCGAGCCGTCCCCTTCCCACGCCGTCAGCGCCAAGGTGCAGGCCCTTCGTGGCGAGGTCATGGGCCGCCTGCGCGTACCCGACAGCGTCCGAGTGCACGATTCCGGTGACGAAGGTCAGCCGCAGAACGAGCGCCAGCGCGACCACGGCTGTCAACGCAAGCGCTGGCCAAAGCGCCCGCAGGTAAAGTGGAGCGGTCCGAGGCGCAGTTACATCAACAGTAGAAGTTCCGAGAGGAAGGCCGACACGTCCGCCCTGTGGCACCATCATAATCCCAGTGAGAAGGCTGCTATTGAAGGGAGAGGGCAGGCGACAGCGCCGCCACCGTGAACCAGCCGTCTGCGCTCCAGGGGCCGTGCCCGGCCGCCGTGCTCCACGCTTTCACCTGCCAGCGCACGCTGCCGGCCACCAGGCTGGAAGATGGCGTCAACGAGCACGTCCCGGTTCCACCGGCGCAGCCGGCCGCTGATGCTGTCACCCACTGTCCCACGCGCAGCTGGCCGCCGTTGACCACCCATACGTAATACTCTTCAGCGCCGGCGACGGCGTTCCACGTGTAGGTGGGCAGGCTCGTCGTCACGGTCGTGCTGCCGGTTGGCGATACCAGCGTGGGTGGCGACAATGTCGGCAGCGCCATCGTGAACCAGCCATCGGCGCTCCACGGCCCGTGTCCAGCCGCCGTGTTCCAGGCTTTCACCTGCCAGCGCACGCCGCCGGCCACCAGGCCGGAAGATGGCGTCAACGAACACGTCCCGGCTCCGGCTGCGCACCCAGCCGCTGAAGCCGTCACCCATTGCCCCACGCGCAGCTGGCCGCCGTTGACCACCCAGAGGTAGTACTCCTCCGCTCCCGCCACCGCGTTCCATCGGTAGGCCGGCAGGGTCGTCGCGACCGTGGCATTGCCGACGGGAGATACCAGTCCCGGCGCCGTCAACGCCGGCACTGCCACGGTGAACCAGCCGTCCGCGCTCCACGGCCCGTGGCCGCGCGTACTATTCCAGCCTTTCACCTGCCATCGCACCGATCCGTTCACGAGAGCGCTCGCCAGCGTCGCACTGCACGTGCCGGTCCCATCCGCGCAGCCGGCCACCGCTGCCGTGTACCAGCCGCCACTGACCGTGCCGCCGTTCACGACCCACAGGTAGTACTCGTCGGCCGCGTCCAGGGCGTTCCAGGTGAAGATCGGCCGACTAGTAGTAACAGTGGTACTGCCGATCGGCGCAACCAAGGTCGGCGGCGGCAGATTGGCGATTGCCACCGTGAACCAGCCGTCGGCGCTCCACGGACCGTGCCCCGCTGCCGTGCTCCACGCTTTCACCTGCCAGCGCGCCGGCCCGTCGACCAGCGCACTGGCCGGCGTTGCCCCGCACGTGCCCGTCCCGGACGGGCATCCGGCAGCAGCCGCGGTAATCCACTCGCCGACACGCTGCGAGCCGCCGTTGGACACCCACACGTAGTACTCCTCGGCGCCGGGCACCGCCTGCCATCGGTAGGTGGGCCGCGGCGAAACCACCACGACGTCGTCTACCGGAGCCAGCAGCGTCGGCGGAGTGATAAGCCACACGCAGGAATAAAGCGAGACGTCATCCACCACCCATCCCACCTCGTCTTGCGTGGCGCTTGAATCGGTTCCGATCCTGAAACGAAAACGGATGCGGCTGCCGGCCACCGGCGACAGGTTCAATTGCGTAGCCACGTAGCCGATGCTGGCTCGCGTGAAGGCCGAGCGCCCGCCAACCGGATTGGAGTGCCCGGTGGCAATCGTGCCCGTATAGCCCTGGCCGGCCGATATCAACGCCTGCGCGTCCAACCACGACGCACCAGAGTCGGTCGAGTATTCGATAACGCCTCCGTCCCAACTGCCCCAGGCATTGGCACCGAATGAGAACGCGTGATTGAACTGGAAGCGTCCGCCAGGCGGGACCACCACGTCGGAGGTCATCGTGAGGACGTGATCGGACACCGACGCCGGATCGGTTCCATAGGCAGAGTATTGTCCGCTGCTCGCCCAGCCGCTCTCGTGCGCATTCCACGACCCGCGCGAGCCGTGCAATGTCGAAGAGGCCCACTTCGTGGAGGTGGCCTCGAAATCGTCGGAGAACACCGTCCGGGCTGTCTGACCGGCCGGACACAGGGCGGGTATCGCGGCTGCGCCGGAACACGAAGGCACTCCGCTCATCTCGACCGCCTCGAGCGCGGCCTCGACCTGGGCGCAGTCGCCAGCGGTGATGCCGGACGTCCCACTCAGATCCGAGCAGGCCTGCTCCACCGCGGTGGCATGATCGGCGAAGTTCGAACCCGAGGTGAGATAGGTGGTCAGGGCCCGGTAGTGGATTCGCGCGGCCTTCTCGATGCCGATGCCGCCGATCGTGAACCCGTTGAACGTCCCTCCATCGCTCATCAGCGCGTACGCGTGGTTCGCGACTCCGCTGTTGGTGTGCATGCCGCCGTTGTCGTCGGTGCCACACGCATAGTTCAGGTCGCCAACCCTGTCCGGGTCGGCATGGGTGTGTGGTTGCATCATGTCGCGAACGGCACCGATGCCAGGCAGGTCCTCGCCCAGTTGCCACCGCACCGCCGCGGTGTCGTTCCCGCGGCCGTTCCACAGATCGACGGTCTCGCCGAACATGTCGGCGTACGCTTCGTTGAGCGCGCCGGACTGCGTGAAGTAGAACAGGTTGGCCGTCTTCTCGATGACCGCGTGCGTCAACTCGTGCGCGACGACGTCGTCCGCCTGGGCAAAGCCGTCGCCAAACACCATCCTGGTGCCATCCCAGTACGCGTTCCTGTATGGGCACGAGGCCGGCGAGCAGAAGTGAACCGTGAAGTCGAGAGATGCGCCCTGGTTGTCGTAACTGTCGCGCCCGAACGTCGCCAGGAAGTAATCGTAGAAATCGCCGCCGTAGTCGTAGGCGGCATCGGCGTCTGCATCACCGGTCGCGGGCCACCCTTCCCGGCGAATCAGCGTGCCGGGAAGCGCCGAGGTCCAGCCGGACGTATACACCCGGCGTGTCCTGGCGTCGGGGAGCTGGTTGAAGTGCAGCAGGATGGCGCCGGTCTGCGCATCCACCCAGATGTATTCCCGGAGGGCGGGACCGGTTGCTTCCACGAACCACGCAAGCCGCGGCGGGCTCGCCGTCTCCTGAAAGATGCCCGGATCGAGCACCTCCAAGCGCGGCTCCCCGTAGCGTGCCTGGGCGGCTTCGTCGCAACGCGCGTTCTCGATCAGCTGCCGCGCCTGCTCGCGAGCGTCGGAGGGCAGGAGCGCCGGCGTGACGTCGATCGACAACTCTCCCGTGGTTTTCGCATTGGCCGCCACCACGCGCGCGCCGCGCAGGTGCACGACGAACTCGGCGCCCGTGACCGGCACGCCGCGGTGCAGCCGCTGCAGCCGGACGTGCTCGATGCCGAGCGTGTCGGGACCGGTTGTCTTCACCACCTGCACCGCGCGGTCGCTCTCGATCCCGAACGCCTGGCCATACGTGCGGACGAAGTGCAGCGCGCGGGTCGCCGGCGGCGCCGACGCGTCGATGCGCAAGTCGATTCCGCGCTGCCTGTCGCGAGCCGCCGCGAATTCCACCAGGCCGCTTCGACCGCGCCGGCTGACTCGCAGCGTCTCGTCCTGCGCGCTCGCGCTGCGGATCACGTCCTGGTCTACCCGCCCGTCTGCCTGGGCGCGGACCGGATCGGTCCATCGACCGGTCGCAAGCGCTGCGGCCAGCCCAGCGCCCGTCATGACTCGTCGGATCCTGCGGGCAGTCTGGAGCGTCATCAGTGATGCCCGGCGAAGCTGTCAGGACGCGCGGGGGCCGCGAGGGGGGCGAGCGCCCGAAATCCCGTTCGGCAGGCCGACAACACGCGCTTCCAGCGGCTTGTCGGCGGAAGGCCGGGGCCCCACTTCGTCACCCCAGCCGGATTTCGGCGCTTCCAGCGCGTGTTGTCGTCTGACGCGTGCGCGGCCAGCCTCAAGGGATTTCTCTGCGCTCGTCCCCCTCGCGGCCTCAGCGCTCATGAGCAGCTCATATCAGGACGCGGGCCGGCTGGCGCCTCGAAGCCACGCGTGGCGCACCGAGCGAACGTCGAAGGTCCCCGTCATTGAGAGGACCATCAGATAGGCAACGACGCCCAGGCCGCCGGCGGCCGCCAGTTGACCGGCCGGGCGATTGACGACGAGCATCATCGCCCACGCGACCGCGGCGCCCGACAGGGCCGCAAGCCCGGTGCGGGCAAACGAGCCGATGACCTTCCGGCCACCCGTGCTCCCCGTGCGATGGCGAATCACCAGCACCTGCCACAAGAGGGACACGTCGAAATAGACCGCGTAGGCGAAGGCGATGCCCGGCGCGCCCAGCCAGCGGGCCAGCAGCGGCGTGTAGAGCGCATAGGCGAGGGCCTCGAACACGCCGACGATCGCCGGCGTGCGCGTGTCTTTCAGCGCGTAGAACGCGCGCGCGGTGACGCCGCTCAGAGAGGACGCCACCAGCGACAGCAGGTAGATGCGCAGCAGCATGGCGACCGCACCGGTGTCGGCGTGCCGGAACGCCCCGCGTTCGAACAAGGTCGCGACCAGCGGCAGCGCGATCACCGCGCCAATCGCCATCGCCGGCGCCACCGCCATCCACATCAGCCGCAGCGCCGTCGACATCGTCTCGCGCAGCCCGGCCAGGTCGCCCTCGCTGGAATTGAGCGCCATGCGCGGAAAGGCGGTCGTGGCGATACCGGTCGACATGAGGCCCACCAGCAGCGTGACGAGACGGAACGCGTAGCCGAGGTGCGAGATGGCCCCTTCAGCGATCCCGGACGCCAGGTAGCGATCGATGATCGGCGTCCACCGCGTGAAGAGACCGGCGAGCACCAGGGGCACCAGCAGGTGGAAGACGCGCTGCACCCCCGGATGCGCCCAGTCGACGTGCGCCCGGAATCGCCTGCCTCGAGCGGCGATGGGCACGAGCAGCGCCACCTGCAGCGCGAGGCTCGCCGTCGCCGCGACGGCCACGCCGATGACTCCCCACGGGCGGGCAAGCCACGCCACGAGACCGAGATTCACGATCGCGCCGAGCACCGGGACGCCCGCGGGCCAGCCGAACCGTGAGCGCGCGTGATAGATGCCCGTCAGCAGGCTGGCGAGGCCGGTAAGCACGATCGTCGGCCACGTCACCCACGCCACCCGCACCGCGATGTCCAGCGACGCGCTCGTCAAACCGGGCGTCGTCAGCCGCAGCAGCGGCCGCGCGAACGCCACGCCGCCCAGGGTCAGCACGCCGAGGACGGTCGCGCACGTCATCAGGACGCCGCTGGCGACGTCCCATGCCTCGTCTTCGCGCCCGGACGCCGAGTACTCCACGAATACCGGGATGAACACGAAGCCGAGCGCGCTGACGAGAACGGAGATCACGTACTGCGGAAGCGTGCTGGCGGCCAGGAAGGCATCCATGTCGGCGCGCGCGCCGAACGACGCGGCGATGACGACCTGGGTGAGGAACCCGACGGCCTGGCCGATCACCGTCAGCAGCGTGATCGTGAGGGTGGGGCGCAGCAGCGCCGCCATGCCCGGCCGACGCGGTGCGGTGGCCACCGCCGTCACCTGGCCCCCTCGGCCTCGGCGCACCGGGCCTCGAGCGCGCCGCGCAGCTGCGCGTAGCATCGGTGAAGCGCGAACCGGTCCCGCACCGTCTGCAGGCCTGCCCGCGCCAGGCGTTCGCGCCAGGCGGCGTCACTCACCGCACGATCGAGGTGCTGCAACCACTCCGCGGCGTCGCTCGCGAGCACGCCGTTCTCACCGTCGGCGATGAGGTCCATCACCTGTCCGACCGGCGAGGCGACGACGCAGGCGCCGCCGCTCATGTAGATGGTCGCCTTCAACACGCCGCGCACCAGCGAGTCCTGCACGTCGAACAGCGGGAACAGCCCCACGTGCATCCGCAGCACTTCGCGGACCATGTCCTCGGTGGAATAGAACGACACGCACGTGTGGCGCACCCGCTCGAACGGCGGCAGCAGGCGATGGTCGAGGCCAGTGCCGAGCAGCCGAAGCGTGAGCCCCGGGTGACGCGCGAACAGCGCCTCGAGCGGTTCCCAGATCACGTAGAGGTTGAACAACGTCGCCGGGCTGCCGATCCAGCCGAGCACGACGGGCGATTCGGCGCGCTCCACTTCGGACCTGTGGCGATCGAAGAGTTCCACCTGCGCGGGGTCGGGCACGAGAAAGAGCGACGCGTTGTACCGGCGGGCGAACTCGAGGCCGGTCGGGTTGTCGCAGGTGACGGCGTCAACCGTCCGCAGGATGTCCGCGATCCGGCCGCCGGCGAATCCCGCGCGGGAAGGCAGCCAGACGCCGTCGTTGAGATCGTAGACCAGCCGCGCGCGGGTCGCCTGGCGAAGCGCGGCAACGAAAGGCCAGGAGGCAACCTTCTGCAGGTAGATGACGTCGTAGCCGCGGCCGGCGTCGCGGACAATCGCCCTCTCCCGCTGCCGGGCCAGCCTTTGATTCAGGCGATCGAGGGCGCCGCCCACACCCCACCCGAGCACGCGACGCGCGACCGGGCCGGGCTGCTCGATGAGACGCGTCACTCGCGGGATGCACCGGGTCCGGTAGTCCACCTCGATGCCGTCCTGCACGAACAGCGGCCGGTAAATCAGGGCCCGGACGTGCCCACTGGGCCGCGCGTCGCCGGCCTCGGTGACAATGAGTACACGCTTCACTTCGGTCAAAAGACTCTAGCTCGCATCGTCCATGAGCGCGTGACCGCGAGGGGTGCGAGCGCCCGAAATCCCGTTCGGCAGGCCGACAACACGCGCTGCCAGCGACTTGTCGGCGGAAGGCCGGGGCCCCACTTCGTCACCCCAGCCGGATTTCGGCGCTTCCAGCGCGTGTTGTCGTCTGGCGCGTGCGCGGCCAGCCTCAAGGGATTTCTCCGCGCTCGCACCCCTCGCTCCCCCGCGTCGAAATCCACTCGAGCGGACTCACTTGATCGCTTCCACGCGAGCGTCACGCCAGGGTCGCGGGCCGTGGGTCTGCGGATCGAGGAGGGTGACGTCGCGGAATCCCGCCTGCTGCAGCTCCGCAATGAGGTGCGAGGCCGACCATCCGAACGCGTACGGCGTGTACGGCTGCCGGCGCTCGACCTGCGAAAGGTCGAAGGCGTAGATGGCTCTGACCGCCTCGAGATACGCGGTGAAGTCGTACTCGTGATCGAGCACGGCCCGGGCGCACTTGGCCAGATCCGGAAACTCGACGATCAGCCGGCCACCCGGTTCGAACAGGCGGTGCAGGGCGGCGAAGAGGTCGCGCGCCTGCCACAGCGACAGGTAGCTCAGCGAGTGGATCATCGCCACCTCGCTGACGGACCCGGGCGGGTACACCTCTTCTATCCGCGTGAAGTCGATGCGAAGATCGCACGTCGCCGACGGATCGGCGTCGACGTTGACGTAGCCGGGCCAGTAGTCGCCCCCGCTCCCGAGGTGCAGCCGGATCTTCGCGCCGGCCCGGGCTGCCGGCGCCGCCTTCTGCTTCCGCAGCCGCCGCCTCCTCAGGATGCTCAGCACGCCGGGGACCCTGTTCCCGCCACCTGGCGCACGCCGGCCATTTGCCTGATGGTCCGCTCGATTCCGTCGGCCAGCCGGCCCTGCGCGCGAAACCCCGCCTGCTCGAACCTCGCGCTGGACACGTCGTACGACAGTTGATTCATGATCCGGGAGTCGACCTCCTCGACGACGATATCGGGGACCAGGCTGCGGATGATCTCCACGATCTGGCCGACGGTCGCGTTCTCCGTCAGCACGTTGTAGATGCGATTGTCGAAGAGGTCGCGCCGGATGACGAGGTCGAGCGCGCGCACGGCGTCGCCGACATCCAGGTAGGGGCGCTTCTGGTTCAGCGCCGTCCGCCACACGGTCAGCGGCTGCCCCACGCACGCCTGCCAGCAGAACTTGTTGACCGCCGTATGGAACCGCATGCCGATCGACGTGCCGAAGATCGTGCCGAATCGGCCGATGAAGCAGCGCAGTCCCCCGCTTCGTGCCAGCGCCTGCAGCATCTGCTCCGCGCGCAGCTTGCTGTGGGCGTACGGGCTCTGGGGCTTCAGGTCCTCGATTGGACAGTCTTCGTCCACCACGTCGCTCTGACTGCCGTACACGCTGGTCGTGGATACGAACACCAGCCGGGACCCGGTGCGGGTGCACGCCCGCGCGACGCGCTCCGTTCCTTCGAAGTTCACCCGCTCGACGTCGCGTTGAATCTCGAAGCTCCCCGCCGCGTTCGTGATGGCCGCCAGGTGGACGACGACGTCCATTCCCTCGAAGTGCCGCTCGAGGTTCGCCGTGCACACATCGTCCCGGACGAACCGGAACGGCACGCCGGGCGGCAGGTTGAACAGCGAACAGTACCGCTGGGTGGACAGATTATCGAGCAGCACGACCTCGTCGTAGTCACCGGGTTCGAGACCGTGGATGAACCGTGAGCCGATGTGGCCGAGCGCGCCCGTTACGACCAACTTCATGGAATGGCCCCCTTTTCGAGAAACGCCTTCGTCGCCCGCAGGCCCTCCTCGAAGCTGTAGCGCGGCCGCCAGCCGGTGACCGCCCGCAGTCTCGCCGACGATATGCGCACCCGGTCGATCTCGATTCGCCGCCGCTGGTCCGGCCACTCGACCTGGCAGATGCGGCCACGTCCGAGCACGCGCACGATCGCCTCCGCGATCTGCCTGACGGTCAGGTGCTCGTCGTGCGTGGCGAAGTACACCTCGCCGGTCAGCCGGCGATCGTGGGCGGCCGCATGGAGGATGTCGGTGGCGTCATCGACGAACAGCACGTTGCGGGTCTGATCGCCGGATCCGAACAGGCGAATCTCCTCGTCGTGCCACGCCTGGTGAATGAAGTAGTTGACGAAGCCGAACTCGGGATAGCCCTTGCCGTGAGGGCCGAACAGGTTCGCAAACCGCAGCACGACCGTCTCGAGGTCGTGCACGCGGTTGTAGATCCGGTAGTACTTCTCGGCCACTCCCTTGTTCGCCGAGTAGATGTCGAGCGGCCGTTCGCCGTGGGTCTCGTCCACGAGGTCGCCGACGGCCTTGCCGACCACGGTGCTGCTCGACACGTACACGACAACCGCCGCCTTGTTGTGGAGGCGGATGGCCTCGAGCAGCGTGAGGTTCCCGAGGCAGTTGATCTCGGCGTCGAAGAGCGGCTGCTCGAGCGACAGCGGATGCGAGGTCTGCGCCGCGCAGTTGAAGATGATGTCCCGGTCCTGGACGACCTCCGCGACGAGCCGCGCGTCGCCCATGCTTCCCTGGATGAACTCGATCCGGTCCCAGATCTCGCGCAACGGGTCGATCGTCGCGTGCAGTCGCGGCTCCAGCGAGTCGAGCACCGTCACCTGATGGTCCGGCTCGCGCAGGCAGCGCCGCACCAGGTTCGCGCCGAGGAAGCCGGCGCCGCCGATGACCAGGATCCTCATATCCGCGTCACCGACTCTGCCCTTCGCCCAGCATCGCCGCAATCGTCCGGTCGATCCCCTCGGCCAGCGACACGCACGGCTGCCAGCCGGTGGCGCGACGGAAGCGGCCCGTGTCGGCCACGAAATGGCGCGATTCGATCGGCGACAAGTCCGCCGGTGGATCGACGTGCACGACGGGAGCGCGGGCCCCGGTCTTCGCCGCCACGCGCTCGGCCACCAGCCTCAACCCGTCCCCGATCGTCGTGCCCTGTCCGCTGCCGACGAGAAAGTGCTGGCCGTTGACCGCATCCATCCGGGCGCCAGCCATGAAAAACGCGTTCGCCACGTCCTCGACGTACACGTAGTCGCGGATGTGCTCGCCGCGACCGTAGATCGTCAACGACTCCTGCTTCAGCGCCTTCCGGATCATGGCGTTCAGGACGCCCCGGTCACGACTGCTGCTGCGCGGCCCGGGGCCGTACACGTTTGACAGCCGCAGCACCGCCCCGCGGACGATGCCTTCGCGGGCATAGTGTTTCAGATACCCTTCGGCCATGCACTTGTGAAGGTCGTAGATCGTCGCCGGGCAGTCGGCATGCGTCTCGTCGACAGGCCATTTCGTCGTCACACCGACCTGGGTGGCCGTTCCGGCGAAGAGGACATCCACTTGCCCCTGGCGCCGGCGGCAGCGCTCCAGCAGATGAAGCATCGGCCGCACGTTCATCTCGAGATCTGCCGCCGGGTCGGCGTTGGCGGCGTACGTGCTCGTCTGGCCGGCCAGGTGGATGACCACGTCGACCTCGTCTACCAGGTCCCAAGTGGAGCGCTCGGCGACATCAGCCGCCACGTCTTTCACGTCGATGCCGGCGACCGCCGGTGGAAACTCCATTCCCGGCCGGTCCAGCCGGATCACGCGCGCGCCGCTCCCGCTCAACCGCCTGAGCACGCTCGTGCCGATGTACCCCGCCCCGCCGGTGACGAGCAGCCGCCTGCCCGCGTACCGCCCGCCGACACCGTCTGGCATCGTTGTCATGCGATCGCCGTGCCCGCCGTCCAGTCGTACCCGATCTCGCGGTCATCGTGAGGCAGCCGTATCTCCTCCGCGAGGTCGTAGGTGCCCGAAGTCACGTAGAACACGTGCGCCGGACCGGCCAGGCACCGGTAGCCGTGGACGACGCCGGGCGGCAGCAGGTAGATGCGGGAGGGCTGAGCGTCGCCGAGCAGCAGCTCAATCGTCGTGCGACAGGTCGGCGACGCAGGACGACAGTCGTGGATGGCAACCTTGAGCAGGCCGCACGCCACGTAGGTCCACTGGGATTGCCGCGTGTGACCGTGCCAGGCCTTGACGACGCCGGCGCGGACGAGCGAGTGGCTCAACTGGCCGAACCCCGGCGAGAAGAAGTCGTCGGTCGTGCGGATGAGCTCCCTGAAGAAACCGCGATCGTCGGCGTGCGTGACGAGATCCTTGAAGACGACCCCCTCGATCATGACCGGGCCTCGAAGGCGCAGACGGCGGCCGTCACGCGGCACAGCTCTTCGTCGCTCAACTCCGGGTACATCGGCAGCGACAGCACCTCGCGCGCGGCGCGCTCTGTTTCCTCGAGGCGATCGGCACCGCGCAGCCGCCCCGTGTATGCCGGCTGCAGGTGCACGGGAACCGGGTAGTGGATGAGCGCCTCGATCCCCTCGGCCCTCAGGAAGCTTCGCAGCTCGTCGCGTCGACTCGAGCGGATCACGTACAGGTGGTACGCGTGCACGCAACCCTCCCGGCACGCCGGCAGCGTGAGGTCGCAGCCGGCCAGCGCCTGCTGGTAGAGGGCGGCGAGCCGGGCACGCCGGGCGTTGTCTTCTTCGAGGTGGCGCAGCTTCACGCGCAGGACCGCCGCCTGCAGTTCGTCGAGCCTCGTGTTCCAACCCGGCACCTGGCTCACGTAGCGTTCCGCCCAGCCGTACTCGCGCAGCAGCCGTGCCCTGCGGGCCAGATCGGCGTCGCTCGTCACCACCATGCCGCCGTCGCCGAGCGCGCCGAGGTTCTTCGTCGGATAGAAGCTGAAACAGGCCAGGTCGCCCCAGCTGCCCACCCGCCGTCCGCGGTAGCTTGCCCCGTGGGCCTGGGCGCAATCCTCGATCACACGGATGCCGCGCGCTCGCGCGATGGCGAGGACCGGCGTCAGATCAGCGGGCAGGCCGTACAGGTGCACGGGCACGATCGCCTTCGTCCTCGCGGTCACGGCCCGCTCCACCTGCGCCGGGTCAATCGTGTACGAACCGGGATCGATGTCCACGAGCACCGGTGTCGCACCGGCCATTTCAACGGCGGCGACGGTCGCCACCGCGGTGTGGGCGACGGTAATCACCTCGTCTCCGGCGCCCACGCCGCACGCGGCCAGCGCGACGTGCAACGCGTCGGTTCCGCTTCCCACGCCGACGCCGTCGGTCACGCCGAGGTAGTCCGCCAGTTCGCGCTCGAAGGACCGGACGTTCTCGCCCAGGATGTACCAGCCGCTCTCGAGGCACGCGTGGAGCGCGGCATCGATCTCCGCCTGGTGCGCGCGGTACTGCGCGGCCGGGTTGCCGCAGAGGATCGTCATACGACGCTCACCTTCGGCACGTACTCGATCCACTTGCCGCCCGCCTGGCGGAACCCCTGCTCCTTCGCCACGATCTCATCGCGGTGATTCCACCCGAACAGCAGCGCGTAATCCGGGTAGTGCGCCGTGAACTCCGCGTGCGACCGGACGGGGATGTGCGTGCCCGGGCTGTACTTCCCTTGCTTGATGGGCGTCGTGTCGCTGATGTACTCGACCAGGTCGGGTGTGATCCCGCAGTAATTGGTAACGGTCGTGCTCTTCGAAGTCGCCGCGTACCCGACCACTCGCCTCCCCTGTCGCTTCACGTCGCACAGGAGCGCCTTCAGGGCGTCGCGAGACCTCTCGATGTTCGCCCGCAGACGGTCGTACGTCTCCGGCCGGCCGAGGCCCAGCTTCTCTTCCTTCGTGCGCTGCGCAACCACCGCCGGCGACACGGGCCCCCGACCCTTGCGACCAATCACGTACCGCATGGAGCCGCCGTGGACGGCCTGGGGCTGCACGTCCACGACCTCGAATCCGTGGCGCTCGACGAGGTAGGCGATCGAAGCGACCGAGAAGTAGAACGCGTGCTCGTCGTAGATCTGATCGTAGGACGTCTTCTCGACGATGTCGCCGAGGTACGGGTCCTCGAACATCACGACGCCGTCGGCCTTCATCAGCACGTCGATCCCCTCCCACACCGAGTGCAGGTAGGGGATGTGACACATCACGTTGGCGCCCAGGAATGCGTCCGCCTGCCCGTGTTCGGCGACGATTCGGCGCGCCAGATCCGCGTCGAAGAACTCGCTGATGGTGCGGACGCCCTTGTCGATGGCGACGCGGGCGACGTTCTCCGAAGGTTCGATGCCCAGATGGCGCACGCCGGCCTGCACGAAGTGCTGGAGCATGATGCCGTCGTTGCTGCCGATCTCCACGACGAACGGATCGCCGGGCGCCGGGCGGTCGCGCATCACGGTGTCGGCGAACGTGCGGAAGTGCGCGGCCATTCGCGCCGAGGTGGACGAGAAGAAGGCGTAGTTCTCGTGAAACATCCGGTCGCGGTCCACCAGCTCGGTGAGCTGCACCATGCGACAGGTCGGGCAGAAGCCGACCTCCAGGTTGAAGAAGTACTCGCCGGCGAACTGCTCCGGCGTCAGAAAGCCGTTGGCGATGGGCATCCTGCCGAACGACATGAACGGCGCGATGCGCGCATGGCAAATCAGGCAGGGCATGGGGTTGACACAGTAGGGATCAGGGATCAGGAATCAGGAATCAGGAGTCAGGACAGCAGCACCTTCGTCCCTTCGAAGTCGAACCGGAACCGCACTTCCTGCAATCCCGCCTTCGACATCGCCTCGCGCAAGCGACGGTGGTTCTCGGAATAGAACAGCAGGAATCCCCCGCCGCCGGCGCCCACCAGCTTGCCCCCGATCGCCCCGTGCGCGCGCGCCAGGTCGTACCACTCGTCGATCCGGGGATTGCTCATGCCACTTGACCGCCGCTTCTTGTGCTCCCAGTGTTCGTGCATCAGCTCGCCGAAGAGCGCGGTGTCGCCGGCTTCGAGCGCCTGCTGGCTGCGCAGGCCGATCTCCTTGATGTGATGCAGGTTGGCGAGCATGTCCTGGTCGGCCTGCTGCGTGCGCAGATCCTGGTCCCTGAGGATGGCGCCCGCGTGGCGTGAGAAGCCGGTGAAGAACAGCAGCAGGTTGTCCTCGAGATCGTGCAACGAGTCGATGCCGATGCGCAGCGGGCAGGCCTCGACCGTATCGTCCGGGTTGAACGAGAAGCAGGTGACGCCGCCGTAGGCCGCGATGTACTGGTCCTGCTTGCCGATCGGCTCGGACAGATGGTCGATCTCGATCTCGCAGGCCAGTTGCGCGAGCTCCTGCGGATGGATGAGCCGCCGCCGATGGGCGTAAAGCGCCTTGAGCAGCGCCGTCGCGAAACTGCCGGACGAGCCGAGGCCCGTTCCCGAGGGGATGTCCGCCAGCGCCGTGATCTCCACTTGCGGCGTCCGGAATCCGAGCATCCGGATCGCTTCGCGGATGATCGGGTGCTGCACGTCCTCGCACCGGTCCACGTGTTCGAGCTTCGAGTACTTGAGGAAGATCCCCTCGGTGAACGGCCGCGTCACCGTCACGAACACGTACTTGTCGATCGCCGCGGCAATCACGAAGCCGCCGTGCTCGCGGTAGTACGAGGGCAGGTCGGTGCCGCCGCCGCCCAGGGTAATGCGCAGCGGACTGCGTGTGATGATCATGAGTAGATCCGCTCCACCACCGCGAGCGCCGCACGCGCCGCCTGCAGATCCGCCGCGGGCTGGCGATGCAGGCGGATGTCGTCCAGGAACTCCTGGAACTCGACCTCCCACGATCGGTCCGCCCCCGGATACTCCCAGATCGTCGTCTCGGGCGGTCCCATCTCGGGCAGCATGCGGTAGCAGGCAAGCCGCTCGACGCCGTAGCTGCCGCCCAGGCCTTCCACGTGCAGCTTGGCATCGTGCCCGTAGATCTCCAGCGAGAACAGGTTCTTCCACTCGGTGCAACTGACGTGAAGCGACGCCGCCTGGCCGGCCGGGGTGCGCAGCAGCAGGAAGGCGTTGTCGTCCACCGGCATCTTCCAGAAGTACGTGTGCGCAAACCCGTCCACGCGGTCGAAGTCGCCCAGGAACCAGCGCGCGAGATCGATCAGGTGGACGCCCTGGTCGATCAACTCGCCGCCGCCCGAGATGGCCGGGTCCGCCCGCCACTCGCGTTCGTATCCGACGCGCCCGCCGTGGCCGTACCGTCCGCGCACGAACATCAACGTGCCCAGCGCGCCGGCCGCGACGAGCTCGTGCGCCTTCCGGAGGGCCGGATGATAGCGGTGGTTGAATCCCACGCGAACCAGCCGGCCATGGCGGTCCGCAGCGGCAATGAGCTCGTCCAGTTCGGCAACCGATCGCGCGGCCGGCTTCTCCACCAGCACGTGCTTGCCGGCCTCGACGGCGGCCCGCGAGATGCCGGCCAGCACGTCGTTGGTCGTCGCGACGATCACGATATCCACGTCCGCACGATCGACGACGGTGCGCCAGTCCGCCGTCGCCACGACTCCGGGGCTCGAACATCGGACTCCGGACTCCGGACTCCGGACCCCGGACGAGTCGGTCACCCTGGCCAGCGCCTCCGCGCGATCGGGTCGCACGTCGGCACACGCAACGAGCCGCGCGCGTCCGAGCGCGCGCGCACGTTTCTGCCCGATCGAACCGCACCCGACAATGGCGACCCCCACGCTCATCGTTCTCCCCATTTCAGCCCGCGATCCCCGGGAACGATGCGACGCAGCGTGTACACGTCCGTCCCCTCGAGGTCTTTCCGGTGATCGGCCAGCGTTTCCCACGGATCCCAGACGGCGGCAAGGAGCTTCCCCGTCAGCCCGTCGCTGGCCGCCGACGCCAGCCACACGCACAGAGAAGCGGCGCGCTGCGTCGCGCCTGGCCCGTGCTCGCGTACCGCCAGCGCCTGCTTGTGCTCGAGCGGTCCCGCGACTTCCGCGCCGGCGCGAAGGACCGCACTGGTCATCGAGCTGTCCATGGCGCCAGGGGCCACGCAATTCACGTCGATGCCCCACGGGCCGACTTCCTCGGCCAGCGTTTCGCTGAACCGCACGAGGCCGGCTTTCGCAGTGGCGTAGGCACTGAACCGCGGCCTCGGGGCCGTGGCGCCACCGCCTGACATGTTGACGATCTTCGCCCGCAACCCGTCCGCCGGCCGGCGCATCCAGGTGGCAGCGAGCCGGCAGAGCGCGGCCGGTGCAAGCAGGTTCACCCGAACGGTCCGCTCCCAGGCGGCCCAGTCGTTCTCCCACACGCACCCGATTGGGCCTTGCTCGGCGGCGGTGTTGACCAGCACGTCGAGCCGCGGGACCAGTTCCTGCGCCCTGGCCACAATCCGCCCGGGGGCGGCCGGGTCCGTAAGATCCTCCACGATCACCGTGCTCGTCTGCCCCACGCTCGCCGACAGCGCCGCGCGAAGGCGTGCGAGCTCGTCTGGCGACCGTCCGACGAGAACGAGGTTGGCACCCTCGTTCCAGAACGCCTCGGCGATGGTGCGCCCAAGGACGCCCGTCGCCCCGGTCACCAGCGCATGACGATCAGCCAGCTTAGACATCTTCTAAGGCCAGAATCGCGACGGGTGAAGCAAGTTTCGAATGGCGCGCCTTAGAAGCTGTCTTAG
>Ga0315279_10002024_pt1 | contig 31678 bp, 32 predicted proteins | sample YL17G06_20_MG_FD_203694 | JGI IMG/M metagenome (GOLD analysis project Ga0315279, IMG submission 203694) | Sediment microbial communities from Yellowstone Lake, YNP, Wyoming, USA - YL17G06_20 | ecosystem: Environmental > Aquatic > Freshwater > Lake > Sediment | place: USA: Wyoming | collected...
GCGCATTGCCTGTAATGATACCCAGAACCCCAAGAATGAGGATCTCACAAAAAACCATTTTTACCACCCGAAAACCGCTGGTCCCCAGCGCCATCATCACTCCCAGTTCCCGCGTCCGTTCGATTATCGACATCATCACCGTATTGGCGATGCTGGTCGCCATCACCGCAAAAACCACTTCCAGGATAATGTACATCATCAATTTATAAAAACCGATGGCGCTGATGAGAATCGGCATGATCTCCGACCAGCTCTGGATATCGAAAAATACGGTGCCCAGCTGCCGCTTTAAATCCTTCTCAACTCGATCGATTTGCGACTCCTGTTTTAATTTAATTATAAAGGAAGTGACCCGGTTTCCCAGACCCAGCAGGTTCTGCGCCTTTGCCAGCGTGACGCACGCCAGGCCGCTGTCGATGTTTTCGATCCCGGTATCTATCAGCCCTTTCACTCGAAAAGCCTCCTGGACCATCGTTCCGTCGGGAGCGGAGACCGTCACCACTACTTTTTCTCCAACGCTGACGCCCAGGTCCTCCGCTAACTTTTTCCCTAAAATTATGAATTGATCATCCGCGGGTCCAAGATATTCTCCCGGTTTTATTTTTCTGGAAAAGGCGGTAACTTTGGCTTCGTCTTCCGGATCGATACCGCTCAGCAAAATCCCCGTCGATTTAGCGGCGCTGTTGAGGAAAGCTGGCATTTCAATACGCGAAGTGAAGCTCTCGATCCTTCTATCCCTTTTTAACGCTTCACTGATCCGCGCCGGATCGGCAATTGAAAATTTTGGATCGTATTCCAAGCGGAAAGCGGTCGCGGCAATTTGAAGATGACCGAGATAATAGCCGGTCGCGTTGTCTACGATCTGCTGGTTGAATCCTTCATCTAATGCCCAGAGCCAGACAAAAAAAGAGAGGCCCAGGCCGATCGCCGAAACCGTGATCATGGTTCGAGCCCTCTGCCGCAAAACATTTCTCCAGGCGATTTTGAAAAAGAGCATCTAAATCGTCTCCATCTGCCGGATGGCCGGCGCCGGTTTGAGTGCCGCCGCTTTTACTGCCGGGTAAAAGGCCGCCAGCACCGCAACCACAAGCACCATGGCCGCCAGGATGAAAAGCCTCTCTATGGTTATAATCGGGTAAATGATCGAAGGAATCGCCGGCGTCCCGGTTCCCAGATATTTTGCAAAGCGGCTTAAATCAAATCCGGTCATATCTAAAATCAAGACCACCGCTCCCCCCAATGCGCTTCCGCTCAGGACTCCGAACATTCCCAGGAGAACAGACTCCATGATTACCATGACAACAATCTGGTAGCCTCTGGTTCCCAGCGCCATCAAAATGCCGAATTCGCGCCTGCGCTCAACCACCGCCATTAAAATAGTGTTCAAGATCCCGCTGGCGACGATCAAAAAAACGTTTAATAAAACCAGATTGGCCACCGCTTCGCGCACTTTAATGGATCGGAGCAGTTCCGGAATTATCTGCCCCCAGTCCAGAACCTCAACTTTTTGAGGGTCAAACCTGGCCTGCAAAGAGCTTTTCAGATAGGATACCGCCTTAAGATTTTCGGCCTTTATCACGATGGCGGTGGATCTTCCCTCGAGCGCAAAGAGATCCCGCGCCGCGGGAAGGGTAACAAAAGCGTAAGTTCCTTCAAAAGCCCCGCTTCCGGTGTTGTAAATGCCAACCACCTTATAGCTTGCGGCGCCCAGGCTGCCATCCGCCGCCTGGGTTATTACCGCGACCTTGTCGCCCAGATTTGCTCCCAATCGGATGCTCATGGCCTTTCCCAGAACCATCGCTGCCCGGTCTTTCGGTTCAAGATATCTGCCCGCTATCATCGCCTGCCACATATTCGTTACCCTGACCTCGCTTGAAGGATCGACTCCCACCAGAACCATTCCAGCGCTTTTTTCCCCCAGCGAGATAAACGCTCTTCCCGCAATCCGCTCGGTGAAATTTTTTATTTCGGGATCCTGCGAAATTTTTGCGATTACCTCCCGCGGATTATCCAGGGCCAGAAAGATGCTCATTTCTTTCTGGAATCCTTTTTTTTGAATTTGAACGTGTCCCGTGAGGTAATCGGTGTAATTTCCAATCGATTGCTCTGCGGAACCGTCCGCTAAAGCCCAGGTGAAGATCAGCCCCGCCAGGCCTACCGCGATCACCAAAAGGGTAAGCAGCGACCGCCGCCAGTTCCTGAAAACATTTCGCCAGGCGATTTTAAAAAAAACCTTCATTCCTCGATCCTTCCATCGCGCAAGTGGATGGTTCTTTTCGCGCGCTCCATGACCATCGGATCATGGGTGGAAAAGACAAAAGTAATCCCTTTCCATTGATTTAATTCCAGCAAAAGGTCCATTAATCCTGCTCCGGTTTTAGAATCCAGATTGGCGGTTGGTTCATCGGCCAAAACAATTTTTGGCCCTGACACGATCGCGCGCGCCACCGCCACCCGCTGCTGCTGACCGCCGGAGAGGTCCCCCGGTCTTCGATCAATACAGGTCTTCAGCCCTACTTCGATCAGCGCCTCCAGCGCTTTTTTCTTTCTTTCCCGCTCGGGGATCCCCTGCAGAAGCATTACGTACTCCACGTTTTCGAAAGCCGTCAAAACCGGAATCAGGTTATAGGCTTGAAAAATGAACCCGATCTTCATCAGGCGGATCTCCGCCAGTCGAAACGAAGAGGCTTTGGTTAAATCTTCTTCATCAAAAAATATTTTCCCGTGAGTGGGAGAATCCAGCGCTCCGATCATATTAAGCAGGGTCGTTTTCCCCGAACCCGAAGGTCCGACGATCGCCAAAAATTCTCCCGGTTCAACCGACATGTTAACCATGCGCAGCGCCACCACCTCCACTTTTCCCGTCTGGTAGACGCGCCCCAGATTTTCCGTTTTAATTATCGGCATGCTCTTCTCCTTTCCGTTTTAAAAGAACCATTTGATTTGGGCGTAATACACATTGGAAAAAGCTCCAAATTCACTTCCCGTTTTCCCGCTCAAAATATGAGAACCGATAACCCACGAAGAATTTTCGGATAACGAATAATCAAGAAACGGGTTAACAAAATTACTGCCGTCATCCATATTATACATGAAATAAATCCCGCCTTTAAGCAGAGAAAAAATATCGTAAGTTAATCCCAAAAATCCATAATGCTGGCCGTTGTAATAGAACTCGGTCAAAAAGTACAAGCTGCTTGGAAAAGTATAATCACAGGACAAAACTAATCGCAGGTAATCTGCTTCAGCCTGAGCTTTCGTATAGGCGAATTCTCCCCTCACCCCCGCACCACGAATCTGGCCGGCAAAATCAAAACCCAGCAGATAATCGCTTCCCAGTTTCGCTCCCAGTACCGAGTAATCTGTTCCTTCGATATTGGTCCGCAGTCTTCCGCCCATGCTTCGGTTCGATTTTCCTTCAACGTAAACCAGATTTAATCCCGCCAGGGCGCTCAGGGGAATATCGAGACTAATTCCATCGACGCCGACTCTCTCCTCACGTTCGAGATTAACAAAGTCAACGGGATTAAAGGGATCGGTAGCATTCCAGACCCTCCCCACGCCCCAGGGGATCTTCTGCCGACCGATTTTGAGATCGCCCAGGGGAAGAGCGCAGGTAAAATAAAAACGATAAAGCTTTTGGCGAACATACAAATTTTCAGAATCAAGCAAAGTGGAAATCAGATCAAATTTTGTCGGTGGCCGATAATTTTTAAAGGCCGTAAAAGTACTGGTTTTTAAAAGACTGCCTAAATAGGCTTCGATATCGTATTGCAGATCGGCTGATAAGTTTTCAGATAATTGCGATTTAATCTGCAGCCGCAAGCGATTTAGATCCAGGTTATAATCTTCCTTCAATTGGGTTTTGGATGCGGAAAGCAAGTTTTTATAATTACCCGAAATTTCGAAAGAAAGAGCGCTCACAGCTTCAAACAGAAAAAACCAGACCACGAAACCGGCGACTAAACGTCGCGGTTTCCAAACCTTGAATAAAGATTTCATTTCACCATCTGCAGATTGCGCAGAGAAAAGATGCTGTCGGCAATTGGAATATCAAACTGAGATTCGATAATTCGAAGAACCGTTTTGCTGTTTTCCTTTCCCATCGTTCGCATGGTCATAAAGGTTGGGATCACCCGGCCGCCCATAAACTTAATCTCTTTATAATCCATCACCTTTATCAGCTTTCCTTTTTCGTCGTAAAATTCTTCCCGCAGGGGCACGGCATCCGATTTTCTCGCCCAGTAGTAAATTTTTCCCCAGACCACCGGAGCATCGGGTTTGGGCAGGGCCTCGATCTTGTAGGCCGCGTAGTTGTCAATTTTTTCTTCTGCCACGATCCTATGGTTGTAGTCTTCAACGATGGAGCTTTCTCTTACAATGTCATCATTGGTGAAATCCGATCCCATCCAGGCGGCCATCATCATCGAAGGCGGGACTTTGATTATTTTCTCGATCGAGGGAAGATAGTTCCACATCTCATTCCCAATTTTCAAAGTCCCGGTCCCGGCTTCCTTGGCAGGATAGGTGATGCGAATGAAAGTTTTTTTGCGTCCTTTGTTCCAGACCTTCATCTTAAGCGTTCTTTCAAAATAGGGGTTGGTAATCATCATTTCCAAGCTCCCTCGACTTGAGTTTCCGCGGATAAGACCATCGGATTTTTTGATGATCTCCTTCGCGGAAAGCTCGGCCAGCAAAGAACTGGAACAAAATATCGATGCCAGGCAAATTAACAACGCCCCAGCTGTAAATCTATACACGCCTCTCTCCTCCTTTTAGAATACTGGCTAAAATTTGGGGGATGGAATATTTGCGGATCATATTAAGATCGTATTTCTTGCCATGAATAATAGCATCAGCGGCAAGGAGCCCGCTCTTCACCGCCGGGCCTATCCCCTCACCCAAATCTTTTGTCGCCAGGCCGGCGGCGTCACCAACCATAAATGCGTTGCCGACTTGCCCCTCATTAATATTCCCCCTTAAATAATAAACATATCCTTTAGGATTAAAATTATACTCCCTAATCAAGGAAAGGTCTTTGAGTTTTTGGATAAAACGGCTCCAATGATCTTTAATCGTTTTATTGCGAGATTTTAATCTTTCCAGTGATCCGCCGATTCCCACATTTAAATAACCGCCTCCCTTTGGCACATACCATGAATATCCAGGCAGCTTTTTCTCAAAAAACCATAAGTGGCAATCCTTTTCTTCAAAAGCATACTTAAATTCTTCTTCCAGGGCAATAATTCGATTCGCTTTTGCTCGCGGATTAATCGGCTCAAAAAAGGTTCGATAAACCGGACAAAAACTACCCCCCGCTCCGATCAGGTAGCGGCAACGAAACCGGTCATCAATGATGTAAAAACCATTTTCCTGTCTTATGTTTATAACTTGATGCCGATGGAACGGAACTCCCGAACGTTTCAACAACCAGTCATCAAATTCATATCTTCTTATGGAATACTGGCGGTTCTTAATTCCAAGCCGGATCCCAAAAATAGTCACCTGTATTTTATCGAATGGAATAAGAGAGTGAGGATAACTTTTAAGGTCAATCTGAAGGTCTTCGACAACCTGGGGGGTGATCCATCCGGCGCACAATTTGGGGCGCGGAAATTCTTCTTTATCCAGAATCAGGCACTCAATACCGCTCCGGCGCAGCTTCCAGGCGCAGGTAGAGCCGGCGGGCCCGCCGCCGACGATAATTACCTCTGAATATATCATGAGACTGGTTAGCAACTAACTCCTTTCACTAATGCCATTATAAAATCCTCACGATCCGACCTCTGAACTTTTTGACCCTCGGGATGTAACGGTCAAACACTTTGAGGGAAAGAAAACCAAGAACCAAAAAGACGATGCCCAAAATTATTCCCATCTTTTCGGAGATAAAGCTTCCGATAATCAGACCCAGGAATAAAGAAACGATTGGAAAACCAAAAATGATAAGAGGCAAAACAACCTTAACTGCGGTGGCTATCTCAACCTCAACCGTATCCCCGACCCTCCCTCCAACCGGGTTCTCCGCTTCAAAGATCATGTTGCCGGAGGTCGCCTTGTGGCAGGCACCGCACTGAGCGCAGCCGGAAGAGGCCGCAAACTCTACCCAGGCGATGTTTTTTTCAACTTTGAAAACCCTTCCGCGATCTAACATAGCTCAAAAATATCTGCCGCGATACCCGTGAATTGAATGGCCAGGAGTTGAAAAAATAAGGCGAGAACTATACTGACTAAAACGCCGATCAGCGCGCCGATCCAAACCTGGCGTTTAAACTGAGGCTGATTAATTTTAGTGAGGAAGCCAAGAAGAATTCCGACGACCAGGAACGCCTCAATGCCTTCACGTAAAGTTATTAAAAAACCAGCATACATATCACTTAAATGCTCATATCCATTTGCAGCAGCGTCCTGGCGTCAAAATCTTTATCCGCCGACAAAGGGGACTGAAAAGCGATTCCCAAATTCATGAAAGGAGTCATCCTGACTTTCAAAGCTTCCAGAAGATAGGCGACATTCGATGCATTTGAGCTGCCTGAATATTCCAGGATCAGCGACAATCTTTCATTGACATTTATGATTTGCGAAGCGGTGTATTCGCTCATTTTATCGCTTGCCCCGTAATGGAAAGCCAGATGCAGGGGCTGCCCCCAGAACATTTTGACCGCCGTGAATCCAGTTTTAAATTTTGCCGTAGTTTCGCCGGTTGGTCCCGGCATTTCGTTTTCAAATATGATAGCTATCCCTTCTTCTTTATCCTGACTGCGGAGCAGGGCAAACTGCAGCATGATCTCATTCCCTTCTCTTTGAATATCATCATTTCGAATGTGCAGCCCGACCCGATCCCACAGGCCGGTTTCAAGATGGGCCCCGTAACCATTCTCGGATACCCCGCCTGATCTCTGCTGAAAACCAGTGATTTTCAGGCTGATCTCCCCGGGCATATCCGGCATACCCATATGAGCCAAAAAGGGATGAACATGGGTTTCATGCTCGGCTTCCATCGTTCCCATAAACACCCCCATCCCCATCATCGGCATCATCTGGGCGTAAGCCGGACTGAACAAGATTACAATAAGCAAGAAAGCTAAAACCATATTAACCTTCATTTATTAATTCCTCCACAATATTATATCACTTTTTGCCGCAGACCGGACAATTCTTGTCCTTAGGAACTTTAACTTTTCTAAAATTCATTTCTAAAGCATTAAATATGATCAGCTCTCCAACTAAAAGTTCTCCTATTTCGAGAATGGATTTCAAAGCCTCAGTTGCCTGTACTAACCCGATTACCCCTGCCACCGCTCCCAAAACCCCTGCCTCCTGGCAGGAAGGAACGGAACCCGGCGGAGGTGGTTCTGGAAATAAACAGCAATAACACGGCCCTGCTCCTGGTTTTATTACTATAACCTGCCCCTCAAACCCAAAGATCGCCCCATGGATTAAAGTTTTTTTTGTCTTGACACAAGCGCCATTAACCAGATAACGGGTCGGAAAATTATCGCTGGCGTCGATAACCAGATCATAATTTTTAATAATACTTACGATGTTTTCCGAAGTCAGCCTGAGATAATATGAGGTGATTTTCGTGTCCGGATTTAGTGACCGCAGGCGCTGCTCCGCAACTTTCACCTTGGGTTTGCCAATATCCAAAGCGGTAAAAAGCATTTGACGCTGAAGGTTGCTAAGTTCAACTTTATCACTGTCAACCATCCCAAGATGGCCGATCCCCGCACCCGCAAGATAAAGCGCCGCCGGCGAGCCCAACCCGCCTACGCCGATCAATAATACTTTAGCTGATAGAAGTTTTTCTTGGCCCTTCTCACCGATCTGAGGTAAAATTAGCTGACGGTGGTATCTTTCTTTTTGTTCTTCGCTTAAAATCGCTTTCAGCCCCCGGCGGTACTTAAGTAACGTTCACCTGTATCCGGAAAAATGACAACTACTGATTTCCCTTTTCCCAAACTTTTAGCGGCTGCCAAAGCCGCAAAGGCGGCGGCGCCGGATGAAATTCCCACAAACAACCCCTCTTCTCTGGCTAATTTTCTGGCGGTTTCGACGGCATCGCTATCGGTAACCTTGATGATCTCATCAATGATCGATCGATTCAAAACTTTAGGCACAAAACCGGCTCCGATCCCCTGGATCTTGTGCGGCCCCGGCTGGCCGCCGGATAACACCGGAGAAGCAGCGGGTTCTACCGCCACCACTTTCACTCCCGGATTTTTACTTTTTAAAACCTCGCCTACTCCCGTAATGGTACCTCCGGTCCCAACACCTGCCACCAAGGCATCTATTTTACCTGCCATCGCCTCGAGAATTTCAACCGCGGTGGTTCGGCGATGCGCCTCCGGGTTGGCCGGATTATTGAACTGCTGCGGCATAAAAGCTCCTGTTTTTTTTACAATTTCTTCCGCTCTCTTTATGGCTCCATTCATGCCCTCAATGCCAGGGGTAAGGATCACTTCGGCTCCATAAAACTTTAAGATAGAAATTCTTTCCTTGCTCATCGTTTCCGGCATGGTCAGAATTACCTTATAGCTTCGGGCGGCACCTAGCATGGCTAAGCCAATACCAGTATTACCCGAAGTTGGTTCAACGATGGTTCCTCCGGGCTTTAGTAATTCTTTCCTTTCAGCATCTTCAATCATGGAGAGACAAATACGATCTTTGATGCTGCCGCCGGGATTAAAGCATTCAAGTTTAGCATAAATAGTTGCCATCTCTGCTTCCACTATGCGATTCAATCTAACCAGCGGTGTATTTCCAATCAGCTCCGCCACATCATCAGCAATATTATTTGACACTACATTTACCTCTCTATCTTGATTGATTTAGTATAGATTATAATAAATCTTGTCAACTTTGTCAAGAGTAATTATTATTTATACCTCCAAATAACCATATCCATGTCAGAACCATTATAAATATCGCCCGTCACTAAAATTCTGTCTGAGGAATCAACGGCGAGAGAATAGCCGGCACTATCATTCCTGCCGGAATAAATCACTTCCCCGCTTGACCCAAACGTAAGATCCGGCGAACCTTCCGAGCTGTAGCGCCAGATTGCCATTCTATTTTTTGAGCCATCGCTATGAATTCCGGCAACCAGGATCCTATCTGCGGAATCAACCGCAATTGAATTCCCCCAACTTTCGCGGGTTCCGCTATCATAGATTGCTTTCCCTCCCGAACCAAAAGCTGCATCTAAGCTGCCGTCTGAATGGTAGCGCCAGATTGCCATATTATTGGCGTAACCATTATTGCTCATTCCGGCAACCAGAATTTTGCCCGAAACCATGGCAATAGAACCAGCCCAATCATTGTGCCCGCCGTCATAAATTACTTTGCCGCCCGAACCAAAAGTCGCATCAGGGCTTCCGTTCGAATTAAAGCGCCAGATTATCATATTCCCATTGGTATAATCGTAAGTGTTTCCCGCAACTATGATCTTATCTGAATCAATAGCGATAGCATTGCCAAAGTCATCAAATCCAGCATTATAAATAACTTTGCCGCCCGAACCGAAGGCTGTTTCGGGACTTCCGTTTGAGTTGTAAGCCCAAAGCACCATATCATTATTAGACCCTTCCCAGGTATATCCGGTAACGTAAATTTTCCCAGAAGCTTCGGTAGTAATGGCCCTGCCGAAGTCGCTGCTTCCCGGATCAATCGCCTTTCCATCGAGATCGGGACCAAAAGTGGTATCGGGATTCCCATTTAAATCGTAACGAATGATAATCATGCCTTTGGTCGAATCAACCGAGCTATGGCCGGTGAGCAAGATTTTATCGAAATAATCAAAAGCCATGGAATTTCCCTCATTGCCTGCTCCGCCCGGATAAGCCGTTTTACCGTCAAGATTCGGGCCGAAAGTTTCGTCTGTCGCTCCGTTTGAATGGTAGCGCCAGGTAATAATTTTGCTGAAACCTCTAGCAGCGCCATACCCCGTAACTAATATTTTATCGGAAGACTGAATAGCGATAGACCGGCCATGTTCGTTTTCCCCTCCATCGTAAACCACTTTGCCATTCACACCAAAGGTCAAATCCGGGTTCCCGCTGATATTGGTGGTAGTGGTGGTGCTGGTAGTAGTGGTGGAAGTAGTTGAACTCGAAGCAGTTGTGGTAGTTGTGGTGGTCGCATCCGGCATGCCGATATCACCGCACCCAATTATCCCTAAAAGAAAAATCGCCAGGATCATGATAATTCCTGACATAAATCTCATGCTTTATCCGCCCGCCATCATGCGAATGATTTCAACCTGATCGCCATTTTTAAGCATGGCTGTATTAAAAGTTTTTTTATTCTTGATTTCACCATTTATTTCCACCACACAAACTTTGGGCGAAAGCTTTATTCGGCCAAGCAAATTTGAAATAGTGGATTCGGGATCGAGGCGCCAATCTTTTCCGTTAACTCTGACTTGAATCATGCCAGCACCCTTTCCCAGTCTTTCCATACCGGCTCGTAGCCGGCTTTAACCAGAGCTCGCGCCACTTCCCGGGGAGAACGCCGGTCGGCAATTTCGAACTGCTTTCCGCTTCGAATTCCTAAAGCGTAAGCTCCCGGATAGGTTTTTGATCCTGCGCTCATTTGCGTGATTCCAAACGGGAAAATTTTATCGCGAAATCCCGCCCGCTCTCTGGTCGATAAAGTAAATCCGATCTGCGGGAAGCGGAGACGAAACGCACAAAGGAGTTGAATAAAATCCTGATCCGATACCGGATATTCTATTTTAAATTTGGTTTCCGCCGGATTCAATCTGGGAAAGCTGACCTGGAATTGAGTCTGCCAGTATTTTTTCAATAAAAATTGAAGATGTTCAGCCAGCGCTGCCGCTTCATACTTCCAGTCATAGAGCCCAAGCAAAAAACCGATTCCGATCTTTCGCATTCCCGCCCTGGCCGCGCGCTCGGGAGCGCCCCATCTCCAATCGTAATCTTTTTTTGGACCGGAGGGATGCACCCTTTTATAGGTTGGCCGATGATAGGTTTCTTGATAAATCGTCAGACCGTCCACTCCGGCATCAATCAAAGTCTTATATTCATCTTCTGAAAGCGGATAAACCTCAATTGAAACCGAAACAAATAACTCTTTAACCGCTTTAACGATTTTTGCTAAATAGTCAACCGATGCCGATTTTCTATCTTCTCCGGTAAGAAGCAGAATATGCTGAAAACCTTGTCGTTTTAGAAATCGGGCTTCTTTCAAAACCTGATCGAGGCCTAAAGTTATTCTATTAATTTCTGATTTGCGATTAAATCCACAATAAGCGCAGCTATTTATACATTCATTTGAAAGATAAAGTGGAGCATAAAGCTGAATAACGCGGCCAAAATGTTTGAGGGTTTCCTGACGGGCGGCTTCCATTATCTGGTTGAAATTCATAGAAATTTTGGGCTCGAGGCCTGAGCAAAACGGCTGGAAGAAACTATACCCGCGAGGTAAGCTTTACGGCCGGCTTCAACTGCTAATTTAAAAGCTTTGGCCATTTCAATTGGATTATCTGATGCCGCAATCGCCGTATTTACCAAAACGGCCGCCGCTCCCATTTCCATAGCCTCAGCTGCCTGCGAAGGGCTTCCCAATCCAGCATCAACCACTACCGGCACCCTTGCCTGTTCAATAATGATTTCAATATTAGCGCGTGTCTGGATCCCCTGGCCCGAGCCAATGGGAGAACCAAGCGGCATCACCGTCGCACAACCGAGATCCTCTAGCCTCTTTGCCAGGATCGGATCTGCGTTGATGTAAGGCAGAACCATAAAGCCTTCTTTAATTAGAATTTCCGCCGCTTTTAAAGTTTCTATCGGATCCGGCAGCAAATACCTTGGGTCCGGAGTAATCTCGAGCTTTACCCAGCCCGGAAGTCCAAAAGCTTTAGCTATACGCGCCAGTCGGACTGCTTCTTCCGCAGAACGGGCTCCAGAAGTATTAGGAAGAATTAAATATTTTTTAGGGTTGAGACAGCTTAAAATATGATCCCTCGGGTTTTTAAGGTCGATGCGGCGAAGCGCCACCGTGACCATTTCAGCGCCGGAAGCATCCAGTGCTGCTTTCATCACTTTGGGAGATGAAAATTTCCCGGTTCCTAAAAACAGACGAGAGGAAAATTTTCGGTCCGCGATTTTAAGAAGGTTTTCTTTCACTTTTCCGCTTAAATTATACCCGATAAGGGGCGAAAAATCAATCGTACTCGAGGAGATCCGTGATATAATAAACAGGATCAATGAAAAAAAACTTGATATTTATAATTTTGATTTTTTTCTGCGGCGCGGCTCAAGCTTCGCCATCCGAAATCCTTAAACAAATCTGGGATATCCCCACCGGAGAAGTAAAAGCCGAAATAGTAAAATCCTACCATCGAAGTGGAATCAAGGTAGAAGAAGTTTATTACTTCAGCCGCCCTTATAAGAGAAATCCGGTGAAGATCTTTGGTTACTTTTGTTATCCGGTTGATCGATCCGGCAAACTGCCGGCCATTCTTCTCTCTCACGGCGGCGGAGGAACGGCCAGTTTGCCCCGGGCCGTCAATTGGGCAAAACGCGGTTACGCTGTCTTTGCCATCGACCTTCCGGGCAAGGGAGAAAATCGCAGCGGATCACGTTCATCCGGACCGGACATGAACGTTTCGATCCTGCTGCGGACGCAGCCTGACCCAAGCTACAATTATCTGATACATGCGGTGGCGGCCGCCCGCAATGCCATTACCTACCTTTCAAAAAGGAAAGAAGTTGACCCTGATCGAATTGGAATGATCGGCCTCTCCTGGGGAGGAGTGCTCACGCTGCTCACCAACGGACAGGATAACCGATTAAAAGCAGCCGTGAATGTTTTCGGCGCCGGCTACATCTCCGAGGGCTGCACCTGGGGAGACCGGTTCCTTTCGATGTCCACATCCGATAGAGAACTTTGGGATAATTATATCGATCCCAAAAACTTTCTCTCAACCCAGCATGCCCCCATCTTCTTTATTACCGGAACTAATGACCATTGTTATTATCTTCCGACTTTTCAAAAAAGTTATCGGGACGTTAAAGTTGAGAAAAAGATCTGGCTGATTCCAAACTTAAGACATCGGTTTTTATCTTCTGCAGCAGAACCGGCCCTTGCCTGGCTCGATCAAAAACTAAAAAAGGGAGGGATATTTCCAGAAGTGGCTATGCTTCCTCCTTTTCAAAAGAATTCTAATAAACTCATTATTCCGGTAAAAGCGGTGGTCCATAGCCAGGTCAAAAATATTCGCCTTTACTATACGCTCAATGGCCCGCAACAGTGGACTAAAAATAAGTGGAATGAACTGCTTGCCTCTTATCAGGAAGGCAATGTATATTATTTCGCATTACCCGTAAATTTGATCCGGCCGGAGATTCTTTTTTATGTCGGCGTGGAAGATGACCATGGCGGCACCGCTTCAACTCTAGTGCAATCTCTCTTTGCGGCACAATTCAAAGACGGAACGAAAACTTTTGCCTTTTCTTCGCCCATTACACAAACCTATCATCACGAAAAGCCGATCCGGCTGCTTAACGGGATTGACAGCAGCAAGCCGCCTTTTTCCTTCACCAAAAAAGACAACACTTACCAGCTTTTCCCGGCCCCATGAAAAGGCTCCTATTCTTAATCAGATGAAGGGATTCTCTTTCTTAAAATCCGGCAGATAAGTTTCACTGCTTATCAGATCCTGAACATAAAGATTATGCAAGCCGATTTTTTTGGCGTATCTGACAACTTCTTTATACTCTTCCAGCTGCAGACGGCGCGAAAGTTCGGGAAATTCCAGCGCTCGAAACTGGGGATTATACTGCGCCATGATACTAACCTGCATCTCTTTGGAAAGTGAAGCCAGATAATCCAAAACTTTTTTGCTGTCTGCCAGATTATTGGGTAAAACCAAATGACGCACTAAGATCCCAGAGGCCGCAAATCCTTCACGATCAAGCTTAATGTTACCGACCTGCCGGTACATTTCCGCAATCCCTGCCCTGGCAACCTCCACATAATTTATTGCTCCCGAATATTTCCATGCTCTTTCGTTATCAAAATACTTAAAGTCGGGCATATAAATCTCGATTTTTCCTCTCAGCACTTCGAGCAACTCCACGCTATCGTAGCCGCCGGTATTGTAAACGGCAGGAATTTTAAGCCCTTGCTGGCGTGCCAGCATCAATGCCTCCAGGATTTGCGGAGCATAATGGGTGGGGGAAACCAAATTGATATTATGAACTCCTTGCTCTTGAAGGTTAAGCATGATGCGCACCAGTTCATCCCTTCCCGTCTCCTGCCCGTAAGCCAGCTGGCTGATATCGTAATTCTGGCAGAACAAACAGCGCAGACTGCAGTGCGAAAAAAAGATGGCGCCGGAGCCCCGGTTTCCCGAAATCATCGGCTCTTCACCGTAATGGGGACAGTAAGAGGCAACCATGATTTTTGAGCCGGCACGGCACGTCCCAAGTTCGCCCTTAAGGCGATTAACCCGACAGCGATTTCCGCAAAGGACGCAGGATTCCAAAAGCCTGGTATACATGTCTGTATTATAGTAGAATTGGACCGTGAGTTTAACCTGGATATTCACCCTGATCAGTGTCTTTGTGGTCAGCCTGATGGGCTTTGCCGGCGCCCTGACTCTCCCTTGTAGTAAAGAAACCCTAAATAAAATAGTTTTTTTCCTGGTATCTTTTGCAACCGGAGCCCTTTTCGGCGACGCCTTTATTCACCTTCTTCCCGATGCGGTTGAAAAATCGGGATTTACGCTTTTGATCTCACTGAGCCTGATTGCCGGCATCCTCATCTTTTTTGTGCTTGAGAAGATCATCTGCTGGCGCCACTGTCACATTCCTGATCATCCGCATCCTTTTGCCTGGATGAATTTAATCGGGGACGCCTTTCATAATTTCATTGACGGCATGGTGATCGCCGGAAGCTATCTGGCTGGCCCGACCATCGGTTTTGCCACCACGCTGGCGGTTATTTTTCACGAAATTCCGCAGGAAATAGGTGATTACGGAGTTTTGATACACGGCGGTTTTGATCGGATCCGAGCCCTCTTCATGAACTTTTTTGTCCAGTTGACCTCCGTCTTAGGCGCCATTTTAATTTTGGCCTTAAGTTTAAAGGTAGAGTCCTTAAATGCTTTTCTTGTCCCCTTTACTGCCGGAGGATTTATTTATATCGCGGCGGCGGACCTCATCCCCGAACTGCATAAAGAAACAAAAATTTCGAATTCACTCTTTCAACTGCTGTCTTTGTCGCTGGGAATCGGATTGATGCTGCTGCTCCTGTTAGTCAAGTAAAATTAAATTTATCAAATGGCGTCTCTGGTTGAAATCAGGTCAACTCCCAACCCTAAGAAGTTAGGAGCAATGACATCTCCCACGTGAACCGGCCGGCTCAAGCGGATCTTTTTTATTTCTTCTATCGCTTCAAAAAGTTTAGATTTTGGAATCGGCCTGCTGGTTCTTACCGGAACCATTTTTATATTAAGCGCTCTCGTTAGAACCGTTGAAGCTAATATTCGCATAGGATTTTCGATCTCCTGCTTGGCGTAGACTTCTCCCTTCGGACACTTATTTCCACTCAAACCAACAACGTATCCATTTTCAACGTCAACCTCCAGCTGGCATCCCTGCGGACAATCGATACAGGTTATCTTTTTCTTCATTTTAGATCCCTCAGATACTCGGCCGCCGCCTCTCCTGCCTTGGCGCTGTCACGGGTCACCCAGTCAACCAGATCATACACTTTGTAGGAGTTGCCGCAGACAAATAAACCGGGCAGGGAAGTTTTATTAACTTCACCGGCAATTTTGACCCCCGCCATCTCGATCAGTTCATTTTCAGGGATCAGACCGACTGAGATGAGAACCGTATCGCAGGTAAGTTCGAATCTTGAGCCGGTGTCGACTGCTGTCACTTCGACTTTTTCGACCCGGTCTTTGCCATAAAGCTTAGAGATCTTATGGCGGAAATATAGCGGGATATCAAAATCTTCCAGGCATTGAACCACATTGCGGATAAGCCCGCTCGTTTCTTTCTGGATCTCAATCACGGCTTTCACTTTCGCTCCTTCGAGCGTAAAGCGCCGGGCCATGATCAAACCGATATCACCGGAGCCCACAATTACAATTTCTTTTCCCGGCAGCAAGCCTTCGAGATTGATCATTTTTTGTGCCAATCCCGCGGAATAAATTCCCGCCGGACGCGTGCCCGGTATGTGGACCATCTCGCGCGTCCTTTCCCGGCACCCGGTCGCCATGATCAACGCTTTAGCTTTCACTTGCCTCATTTCGCCGGGTTTTAAATATATCAGCACTTTTCCCTTGGTCAGATTTACTGCAAATGATCTGAGACTGATCTCAATTTCTGGAAGGGTTTGAATTTTCTTCATAAAACGGTCAGCGTATTCCGGCCCGGTCAGGTCTTCCTTGAAATAATGCAGGCCAAACCCCGGGTGAATGCACTGGTTAAGAATGCCGCCGAGATACTGGTCGCGCTCCAGCAGCAAGATATCTTTTACGCCACTCTCAAAGGCAGAGATGGCCGCCGCCATCCCGGCCGGTCCAGCACCCACCACCACCAGATCTCGTTTATCCATGCCTTTCCTCTTTGATAATCTCTGATCCCCGACCTCGCTTGGTAATCTCCGTTAAAGGAATTTTGAGTTCCTCCGCCATGATCTTCATGATCCGGGTGGTGCAAAATCCTCCGTGACAGCGGCCAGCCTGGGCCCGGGTCCGGAATTTTATCCCGTCGAGAGTCGTCGCACCGCGCCCGATCGCATCCCTCACCTCTTTGGCCGAAACCATCTCACAGCGGCAAATTATTTCGCCGAAGGCCGGATCCTTTTGAATCAGCTTTTTGGTCCGGGAAAAGGGTAAGGCAAAAAGGTGGGTGGTTCGTCTGCGATGCGGATGGAAAATTAATTTTTTATTTAACTTAAGACCACTTTTCTTTAGGAGATCTCTCACCATCAGCGCAATAGCCGGAGCAGCGGTAAGTCCCGGCGATTGAATCCCCGCCACATTGATAAACCCGGGAATTTTATCTTCATGACGAATAATAAAATCGTCTCCGGCCACCGGCCGCAGGCCGGCAAAATAAGCGATAATATCATTATCACTAATGGTCGGCACCAGCTTCACTGCGCCTTCCAAAACTTTTTTCAATCCTTCATCCGAGGTCGCAAGGTCTGCTTTATCTTCAATATCTTCTGCCGTCGGCCCGATCATCGGATTGCCGTCGGAAGTTTTGATCACCAGTATCCCTTTGGAAATCGGGGAGGGAAGCGGGAAAAGCAGGTGATTGGTGATATGCTCGCGTTTTTTATCGAGCAGGAATTCTTCGCCCTTGCGCGGCTTGATGACAAAATCGTCAACCCCCACCATCTTTGAAATCTCGTCCGCAAAAAGCCCGGCGGCATTAATAACAAATCGCGATCTAAACGCCTCCTTCGAGGTCACTACTTCAAAGGTCTTTTCCGAAGACATTACATTGATTTTAATAACTTTGCGCAGGTGAAAGATCTCAACCCCATTTTTTAACGCGTTTTCCGAAAGGTCATAAACCATGCGGTAAGGGCTTATAATTCCGGCGGTAGGAGCATAAAGCGCAGCCACCGCTTTCTTGCTGAGATTCGGTTCATTTTTATCCAGCCAGGCTCGATCAACGATCTTTAAACGGGGAACTCTTAGTGCTTCGGCTTCTTTTTTGATGCGGAGCAGTTCGGCCATTTCCTCTTCTTTGAAAATAACGATCAGCTCGCCTACTGCTTTAAAATCCACCCCCAGTTCTTTCGCCAGCTCTCTGGTTAATTGGTTCCCCTGGACGCATAATCTACCTTTTAATGAATCAGGCGGATTCTGCGTTCCCGGGTGGATGATTCCGCTGTTTGATTTGGAGACGCCAAAAGCCAGCTCTTCTTCTTTTTCGATGAGGGCGATCTTAAGTTGATAACGTGAAAGCTCGCGGGCAATGGCACCTCCGGTGATCCCGCCGCCGATAATCAAAACATCGTATGTGCCCATGATTATTTATGAGAAAGGGTTCTTTTAATAGCCTCAAGCCAGCCATTGTATAATTTTTGCGAAGCCGCTTTTGGGATCTGCGGTTTAAAGCTTCTATCTTTTTCCCAGATTTTTACTATTTCAGACGGACTTTTCCAAAACCTGACTGCCAGCCCGGCCAGATAGGCGGCGCCTAAAGCAGTAAGTTCGGTGATCTTCGGCCGGATAACTTCGATCCCCAAAATATCCGCCTGGAACTGGCAGATAAAATTATTTGGCACCGCTCCCCCATCGACTTTTAAACTTTTAATTTTTAATCCTGAATCTTTCTCCATGGTGACCAGTACATCTTTGGTCGAATAACACATCGCCTCCAGCGCGGCGCGGACGAGATGTTCTCTCCTGGTCCCGCGGGTTATTCCCACGATGGTTCCGCGAGCCCCCTGATCCCAGTAAGGAGCGCCGAGTCCTACGAAAGCCGGCACAAAATAAACCCCTCCGTTATCTTTAACCGCAAGTGCCATTTTTTCTGATTCCCGGGCAGTTTTGAGAATCTGCAGTCCATCCCTCAACCACTGTATCGCGGCGCCGGCAATAAAGATCGAACCTTCCAGGACATAAACCGGCTTGCCCCGGGCATCGCATCCCAAAGTGGTTACAAGCCCAAGTTTTGAAACAATCCGTTTGTTGCCGGTATTAAGCAGAACGAAACTGCCGGTGCCATAAGTATTTTTCATGGTTCCAGGCTCAAAACAAATTTGACCAAAAAGCGCCGCCTGCTGATCACCCGCAATGCCGGCAATCGGAAGGTTTGCCGGCAGTTTCCCGATCTTAACGGTTTTGCCAAAGTCGCCGGAAGATGCTTTGGCTTGAGGAAGAATATTCTTGGGAATTTTAAATAATTTTAATATGTCTTCATCCCATGAAAGTTTTTCTATATTAAAAAGGAGAGTGCGGGAAGCATTGGTGTAATCGGTCGCATGCGACTTGCCACCGGTAAGTTTCCAAAGCACCCAGGTATCGATCGTTCCAAAAAGAAGACGCCCTTTTTTAGCTAAGGTCCCTGCTCCCGGAACGTTTTTCAATATCCACTCAACTTTCGTCCCGGAAAAATAGGCATCGATGGGCAGCCCGGTTCTTTTTCTGAAAAACTCAGCCATTCCTTTTTGCTTTTTAAGTTGATCACAGCGGTCAGCCGTCCGGCGGCACTGCCAGACAATGGCGTTATAGATCGGTTTGCCGGTTTGTTTATCCCAGATAACGGTGGTTTCCCGCTGGTTAGTTATTCCAATCGCTGCAATCGAAGACGGGTTAACTTGCTTCAATACTTTCTGGATGGTGGCAAAGACACTTTCCCAGATTTCATCGGGCTTATGCTCTACACAGCCCGGGTGCGGGAAATATTGAGGGAATTCCTGATAGGCGCTGGCGATTTTTCTACCTTTTTTATCAAAGATAATGGCGCGGCTGCCGGTCGTTCCCTGATCGATGGCTAAAATATATTTCACTTTTGACATTTTGGGCAAAAGAAGGTGCCGCGCTGGCCCATGCCGATCCTAACCACTTTACCTTTGCACCTGTAACAGGGCTCGCCTTTTCTGCCGTATACTCTCAATCGTTCCTGGAATCCTCCCTTTTGCCCCTTTGCATCCACATACCAATTATCAGAGGTGCCGCGATATTTGATGGCTTCGAGCAATACTTCTCTGATCGCTTGCTGTAACTTCTTGTACTCGGCATCGCTCAACTGGTTAGCTTTTCTCTGGGGATGGATCCCGGCGCGAAACAAAGCTTCATTCGCATATATATTTCCTATGCCGGAAATGAGTTTTTGATCAAGAAGAACTAATTTAACCGAGGTCTTTCTTTTTGATAGCAGTTCCTTTAACTTTTGCCAGGTAAAATCGGCAGCCAATGGTTCCGGGCCCAATTCCAATTTTGGATAGGAATCAAAAAATAATATTCTTCCAAAAATGCGAGCATCCGAAAAAAATAATTTCTTGCCGCCGGAGAGATTGAATACAATCTTAACGTATTTATCCGGCTCAAAAAGCAGTCTCCCCGTCATGCCCAGGTGAATGACCAGATATTTGCCGGAAGCCAATTTAAAGAGCTGGTATTTGGCTTTTCTTTCGATATCCAAAATTTTTTGTCCGGCAATCTTCTTTTTAAACACCGAAGGAGAAATCCCTTTTATATTGCGAGGGTCAATTATTTCAACGCCGGTTATAGTCTTTCCCTTAACGTAAGGAAGGACTTCTCTTCTTATGGTTTCAACTTCCGGCAATTCAGGCATAAATACCAGCTCCTTTAGGCTATATTGTAGCAGAAAATCACTTTTATGGTTATAATATACATGTATGCATCTTTATCAACTTAAATTTCCGTACCGAGTGATCCTTGAGCCCCTCGCCAAAAAAATGATCAACGTCAATCCGGATCTGCTTGGCTATCTGGCAGCCTTCCTTTCTATTTTTACCGGACTTGGTTACCTGTGGACCAATCTCCACCCCTGGCTTTTTTTGGTTGCCATCATTCTGATATTCGCTCGCATGACCTTAAATACCGTTGACGGCGTGATCGCGATCGCTCAGGGCAAAAAAGACCTCCGCGGAGAGATCGTCAACGCCCTTCCTGACCGCTATTCGGATATTTTCCTATTTGCCGGAATCGCCTTCTCTCCCTACTGCAATACCGTTCTTGGGGTATTGGGAATGGCCACGGTTTTTCTGGTCAGCTACACCGGAATGCTGGGAAAGGCCATCGGCGTGAACTGGCAGCATCAAGGTCCGTTGGGAAAGATTGAGCGGCTTACGCTCATAATTATCGCATCCTTCCTGCAGTATTTAACCATCATCTTTGGGATCCGACTTCCCATAACGGTCTTGAGTTTAACGATGATCCTTTTCATATTTCTGGGTCAGATTTCGGTATATTACAGGGTCAGAGGTATGCTCCGCGAAATTGCCCAGAAAGAAAAAGATGAAATGATAAAAGAAGAGGAAGGCATTGAAACCACGGTGGTAGTTTACGATTCACAGACCGGCAACACCGAAAAAATCGCCCGGGCCACCGCCGAAGGCCTCGGTTGCAAATATTACAAGACAGATTCCCTGCCCCATCCCGTAAATTACTACGATCTGGTTGTGTTCGGAACGCCCGATATTCGAGCCAACCCTTCTCCGGCAATGGCAGAACTTTTAAAAGAAGGGGTCTATCCTCGGTCCTATGCCTTATTCGTCACTTATGGCCTGCCGCTGTGGGGCTCCTATTCATCCGGAAAGCTCCTTAGAAAAATAATCAAGCATTGGAAGGGCAAAGGCCCAAGATATCTCGGCAGTTTTGCCTGCCCCGGTTTTCACGCCAAATACAAAACTTTTAAAGGGAAACCTTCCGAAAAAGAGCTAAAAGCCGCCTTTGAATTTGGGAGGAGACTGAGGATCAGCGGCCAACCCGGCTGGGCGGAAAATATTCAAAATTATCTTTTATCGCTTGGCATTAAAACTGTCGGCCGATTGAGCAGTGGCATCAGTATGTCATTTAAATACGGTTTTACTTCCGGACTGATGCTTGACTACATTTATGAAAACCAACCCTCCGGAAAAACCCCCATTGGAAAATGGATTGACCGGCTCTATCTGGAAAATCCCGGCTGGGAAGCGATTCGAAAAAGGAAGCATAACTTAATAAAGCATTTAAAACTGGCAATTGAGGATAATAAAAGGAAAAATGAAAAAAACTATGTTTTAGATGTTGCTTCGGGCCCGGCCCGCTACCTGATTGAAACCCTGAAGGAAGAAATTAATACCGATATCTCAGCTGTCTGTCAGGATATCGATCTGCGCTGGGTTGAAGCAGGAGAAAAAATCGCTGCCAAAGAGGGAGTGAAAAATATTTCTTATCAAAAAGGAGATGCTTTTGATATCGAAAGCCTCGCCGGCATCTCGCCCCGGCCCAATATCATCATTTCCTCCGGTTTCTACGATTGGATAACCGATGACGAACTGGTAAAAAAATCGCTTTATATCATTCATGAAATACTCCCGCTGGGAGGAAAGATCATCTTCACCAATCAGGCCGGCCACCTCTCCCTGGATCTGGTCAGTAAAACCTTCTTGGATTTTACCGGCAAGCCTTTGGTGATGAAAACCCGCCCCGTTGAATTGATCAATTCCTGGGCCAAAAATGCCGGATTTGCCAATTTGCTCACTTCCACCGATAAATGGGGACTTTATTCGGTAAGCAGCGGAGAAAAAATATGATTGGAAACATTTCACAAGCCTTAAAAGATCCGATCATTTTTAAAGGCATCACTTATCTTTTTTCTCTGATCGTTATTTTCGGAATTGGGATTATCATTGCTTCCCTGATCATGATCAAAAAGGGATACAAACAGGAAATTGTGTCGCTTTGGACAAAATATATGGCCTGGTTCGTCATTATCCCTGCTCTCATGGCACCGATGCTTTTGGGAAAGAATTATTTTATATCAGCAATCCTGCTGCTTTCCCTCCTAAGCTTCCGTGAATTCACCCGTGCCGTCGGTCTTTGGAAAGACGGGCGGTTCTGCTGGTTTGGTTATCTATCTATCGCCTTAACCTATCTTGCGGTATATATCGATTGGTATGGCCTCTACACCGCTATGCCCATTTACTGCATGCTTGGCGTTCTTGCCATCCCCATCCTGCGGGGCGAATTTGAGGGGATGATCCAAAAGACCTGTCTCACCATCTTAGGAATATTGTATTTTGGATGGTTCTTTTCCCATGTAGCTTTTCTTACCAACATGCAGAACGGATTTGGGCATATCCTGTTCCTATTCGTCCTGGTGGAGCTAAATGACGCCTCGGCTTTTATGACCGGCAAACTGCTCGGAAGCCATAAGCTGACCCCAAAAATCAGCCCCAATAAAACCTGGGAAGGAGCCATTGGCTCGATTCTCTTTACCATAATTGCAGCTTTTGTATTTAGATTTGCCATACCGGAATATTCAGCCTGGCAGGTTTTGGTTATTGGAATATTAATCTCTATCGGAGGAATGTTCGGTGATCTCACCATTTCTTTCATAAAAAGAGATCTAAAAATTAAAGATATGGGTAAATTAATTCCCGGACATGGAGGCCTGCTGGACCGTTTTGACAGCGTAATTTTCGTGGCGCCGATCTTTTTCCATTTTACCCGCTATTTCTTTTGGACCACTTTTTTTAATCCGTGAACCAGGAAGAATTTAAGTTTGAATATTCCCCCGCTCAATTCCGAGCTATTATTGAAAAGATCGAAAATGACCGCATTTCAAATTTCTTGCGGATAAACCTGCATCGTTTCTTCCGCTGGTTTATTAAATCCAGGAACGACTTTAAAGTTATCAATCAAGAGATTTTGCTGCGTCAGAAAAGCAATTTTGTCCTGGCCTCCAATCACGCCAGCCATCTGGATATTTTATGCCTTTTTTCAGCTCTTCCGCTGGAAAGAATTAATGGTTGTTATTCGGTGGCGGCAGAAGACTACTTTTTTTCGAATGACCTGGTTTCGTATTTTTCCCGCATCCTGGCCAACACCCTGCCTTTCAGTCGTGATTACGCGGCTTATGCGGGATTGAAAGCTTGCGGAACGCTACTTGACCAAGGAAAAAGCCTGATCATTTTCCCGGAAGGCACTCGATCAAAAACCGGTGAAATTCAAACTTTTAAACCAGGGATTGGCATACTGATGGCAGGCAGAAAAGAACCGGTGATCCCGGCCTACATACAAGGAGCCTTCGAAGCCCTGCCAAAAGGAAGGTTATTCCCAAGAAGCGTTCCCATTACCGTTACCATCGGTGAACCATTAACCTTTGAAAATCTTGAAAGCAATGAAAAAACCTGGCGGCTTATTGCCGAGAGAATAAAAGACTCCATCGAAGCAATGTTACCAAAAAGATTAAAGAGACTCTCGATAGATTTCGATCACCACATCGAAAAGAGTCAAGACCAAGGGGCCGATCAGTATTCCCGGGATTCCAAAAAGCTGAATCCCTCCTAAAATACCAAACAGAATAATTAAGGGATGAATTTTAGCGCGCTCGCCAATAATTTTAGGTTTCAGAATATTATCGATCGTGCTTATAACCAGAGTGCCATAGATCAGCAGGGTGATTGCCCTCCAATATTCCCCTGTAGTCATGCCAACCAGGAGAAGATAAACTACCACTGGCAACCACACTATCGCCGCCCCCAAAAGAGGGATCACCGAAATTAAAGCAGTAAGAAAACCCCACAATACCGGATTGGGAACTCCCAGCATTAAAAACCCAAACCAGGCCAGAATTCCTTGAATAGCACCAACTACAAATTGTCCCATAATCATTCCCCGGCTTAAATCATCAAAACGCGAGATAATTTGCTTGTTCCTCCCTTCCGGCAAAGGAAGGGTATCCGAAAAGAATTGGTAAATATCTCTGCCATGTTTTAAAAAATAATAAATGGAAAAAATCGTAATAAATATCCCCAGGCCAACCGATGGAATTCTTTTTAAAATGCTTTGTAAAACATCAATGAACTGACCGGCCAGATCCGCCACAATCTCATTAAATTGCGGCAAAAACCCGGCCCATTGAGACAAGAAAGGAGGAAGGCCGGGCGCAGTCCAGTGCGGGATAAATTCCCTTAAAAAGAGATACCCGCTTCTTACCTCATAAGTTAAAAGAATAATAATAAAAACCGATGGCACCAGGACCAGGAGGATGATTATCAAACAAGTGGCGATTGAAGCAAGATTTTTAGCCGGCAGCTTTTTAGGCATATATTTCAATATTCTCAAATAAAGCGGGTAAAAAATATAAGCCAGCGCCGCCGCCGAAAGGATGGCAACCATAAAAGGACGAACAATCATAAAAGACAAAATTAAAACGACCGCCGCCACAAAAATCGCTACCGTTCGGCGGTAAGCCTCATGCCGCTCCTCTTCTCTGGTCATAACCTCATCTCCCTTTGGCAGAATTATACCATAATGCTATAATTGTTCCAGGTTATGTTAGGTTCATAGAACCACCCAGACTAAAAAGGGTGGTTTATGCGTATTCTCCTGGAAACCAACAAGTTTGACCAAGAAAACAAAAAATCCTACCTTTTCGAAAACCCGGCTTTTGTCATTGAATGCCATAAACTCTCCGAAGTGAAAAACACATTTAATCTGATGGAAGATGCTCTCAAGAAGAATTATTATCTCGCGGGATTCATCTCTTATGAGGCGGGATATTCGTTCGAAGAGACTTTGCAAAATGATCAAACTTACGATTTCCCCTTGGTTTGCTTTGGGGCATACCGAACCCCTCACCCCCTTCCCCTCTCCCTTGGGGAGAGGGGTGAAATAGAACCGCCAATCGTCAGGATAAAACGGGGTGAGGGCATCAAACAGCACTATCTCTCTGCAATAAAAACCATTAAGCAACATCTCGCCGCCGGTGACACCTACCAGGTTAATTATACTTTTAAGTATAAATTTAATTTGAATGGATCGCCGTTCGATCTATATCAAAGGCTGAAGAAACGCCAGGCTACCCCTTACTCCGCTTTTATCGAAACCAATGACTTTACTATTCTTTCTTTATCTCCGGAATTATTTTTCAGAAAATGGGGAAATAAGATTAAAACAAAACCGATGAAAGGAACTGCTATTCCGGGAAGAAGCCAGGCCAGCCGATTGGAAAATGATCCGAAAAATCAAAGTGAAAATATCATGATCGTCGATCTTTTAAGAAACGACCTGGGCAGGATCGCAAAAACCGGAACCGTCAAAACGACAAAACTCTTTAAAGTCGAAAAATATCAAACCCTCTGTCAGATGACTTCAACCATCGAAGCCGAAATTCCAGCAAATATCGCCTTGTACCATCTCTTTCGGAACGTCTTCCCTTCCGGTTCCGTTACCGGTGCGCCTAAAATACGCACCATGCAGATCATCCGTGAATTGGAAAAGGAGGAAAGGAAAATCTACACCGGCTCCATCGGTTTAATAACCCCCGACAGGGACATGGTCTTTAATGTAGCCATCAGAACCATCTTGCTCGAGGGAGACAAAGGCGAGATGGGGATCGGCAGCGGCATAGTCTATGACTCCGACCCGGGAAAAGAATATGAAGAATGCTTGCTTAAAGCCGGATTCTTCACCAAGTTGCAAAATGGTTAAAATAGTTATAAGATATGGTTCTAAATGTTTAGAATTCGCCCGAGTTTCGTTATCGTTTTAAGTTTTTTTCTGGTGATCTTAACCGGCGGGATTTTATTGTCCCTTCCCATCTCCTCCGCCAAAGGCATCTCAACCAATTTTCTTGATTCATACTTTACGGCAAACTCCGCCACCTGCGTCACCGGGCTGGTAACTCTGGACACCGGCGTGCATTTCTCTCTTTTTGGATTGATTGTCATCATGGCACTAATGCAGGTCGGGGGGCTGGGCTATATGACTTTTTCAACTTTTATGCTGTTAGTTTTTCGCCACAAACTTTTTATATCCCAAAAACTTGCCCTGCAGGAGGCTTTAAACATCTACTCCACCAGGGATGTGATCTCAGTCCTGCGAAGGATCTTTAGCATAGTTTTTATATTCGAAGGGATAGGAGCTTTAATTCTATTCTTGCGCTGGCTCCCGGAGCTCGGTTTAGGGAAAGCGGTTCTTTATGCTGTTTTCCATTCAATTTCGGCTTTCAATAATGCCGGATTTGCCCTGCCGCCCAATTTTGCCAACATGGCCCCTTATGTAACGGATCTAACTATCAATCTCACCATTACTACTCTGATCATTATCGGAGGCATTGGTTTTATTGTTATAGCCGATATCCTGCAGCATCACAAGCTTTCTCTCCATTCCAAAGTCGCAATTGCCGCCACCCTTTGTTTAGTCGTTAGTGGAACAGCTCTTATCCTGCTGCTGGAACAAAACAATCCAAGCACTCTGGGTCCCCTAAAATTTGTTGATAAAGTGCTGGCTTCTTATTTCCAGGCTGTGACCCCGCGCACTGCCGGTTTTAACACGGTAAATATAGCGAGCATGGTTCCCGCCACGTTGCTTGTTACCATGCTGCTCATGTTTATCGGCGCCAGTCCGGGAGGAACCGGCGGCGGAATTAAAACCACCACTTTTGCTCTGATTCTATCTACCATCTGGGCAACGCTTAAAGGATTTAAAAACACTATCATTTTTAATCGTAGAATTCCGGCCGAAACCGTCCGGCGCGCTTTTACCATAGCTTTTTTATCTCTGACGGTGGTATCCCTCGCGGTTTTTTGCCTGGATCAAACTGAAAAGTTCAGCTTATTAGAAATCGCATTCGAAACCTTTTCGGCTTTTGGCACCGTCGGGCTTTCCATGGGTATCACTCCCTACTTGAGTTCTTTGGGTAAAATCATCATAATGCTAGTGATGTTCATCGGCCGTGTCGGTCCGCTGACGCTTTTGCTGGCTTTGATCATGGAACAAAGGGAGCCAAAAATTGAACCGCCAAAGGAGGGAATTTCGATCGGATGAAAAAACAATATGCGGTACTAGGGATAGGAAGATTCGGCAGTAAAATCGCCAGAGAATTATTTTACAAAGGCCAGGAAGTCATTGCTATCGATAAGGACGAAACCGTGATTCAAAATATTAAAGATCAGGTGACCCATGCCTTTATCGGAGATATTACCGATGAAACCGCGCTTAAGGAAGCGGGGGTTGCCGACTGCGACGTGGCCATTATTGCCGAAAGCACGGACATGGAAAGCAATATTATTGCGGCTCAGGTTTGTAAAAGTTTTGGCGTGCCCTTGACCATTTGTAAAGCTCAAAATACTATTCATGGGAAAATACTTTCCAAGATCGGAGTTGAACAGATCATTTTTCCTGAACAGGACACCGCTATTAAACTCGTCAATAAGTTAACCAGTCAGGGGGTTTTGGATTATTTTGACCTGGGAGAAAATGTTACCATTGTCGGGACCAAGCCGCTCGATCGCTGGGTAGGTCGTGTGCTGTCTGACCTTGATCTCCGCAACAAATATAACATAACCGTCCTGGCTGTTCGGAGAGCAGGAGAAAACATTGTGATACCTTCCGGAAGCACAACGGTTGAAAAAGACGATATCCTGGTGCTTTTTGGAAAAGAAGATTCGCTAAAACAGCTGGATCTGGATATTACCCACAAAACTTAAAGAATTCGCACCACGTTGGAAATGCGGCGGACTACGGGGAGCTTTTGGATCACCCTTAACGCAGCTTTCAGGTTCTCTTCCGCCACTTTATGAATTAAGATCACAATCGTCGCAGTGTTGCCGATGGTTTCTTTTTGCACCACCGCGGCAATGCTGACCTTTTTATCGGCAAAAGCTTTCGATATCCCCGCCAGCACGCCGTGCCGGTCCGGCGCCTGCAGACGGATATAATATCGGCTTTCGATCGTTTCAATCTTTTTTAATTGATAGCTCTTTAATTTGACATTTGTCCTTTGACATTTGTCGTTGGCAATAGAAATAATATCGGATATGATCGCCGAGGCGGTTGGATTCCCACCAGCTCCTGGTCCGTAGAACATCAGTTCACCAATGGGAAAACCCTTGACATAAATAGCGTTGAAGTTTTCAGAGACATTTGCGAGAGGATGTAATTTGGGAACCAGTGTCGGATGGACTCTAACTTCAAGCTCTCCATTGATCATTTTTGCAATCGCCAGGAGTTTAATGGCATAACCCACCTCGCCGGCGTAAAGAATGTCCTCCGCAGAAATCTTTTCGATCCCCTCGCGGTAAACCTGCGCCCACTTCACTTTCGAGCCAAAGGCAACCGAAGCGAGGATCGCAGCTTTATAAGACGCATCATAGCCCTCAACATCAAGTTTTGGATCGGCTTCGGCGAAGCCTTTCTCCTTCGCCTTTTTCAAGGCTTCGGAGAATTCTACTCCCTCCTCGGTCATCTTTGACAAAATATAATTAGTTGTCCCGTTCACGATTCCGTAAGCTTCGGTAATTCTGTTAGCAGAGAGATTGTCCCTCAATGCTGCGAGAATGGGAATTCCGCCTCCTACCGCACCTTCAAAAAGGATCGAAACTCTATTCTTCTCCGCGGCTGAAAGGATTTCCTCCATATGCTGGGCAATCAGCTCTTTGTTTGAGGTTACCACATGTTTGCCGGCGCCAAGTGCGGCTAAAACATACTTTTTGGCCGGATTAATTCCGCCAATAGCTTCAACCACAATAGAGATATCAGGATCATTAATAATATCATAGGGATTGCGAGTTACAGGACAAGGAGGTTTAACTTTGCGGATATCGCAACCTTTTTTTACTTTGATTTGAACGCCAACCCGCTCCGAGATAGCTCCGGCATTCTTTTGCAAAACCGACGCAACCGCAGATCCTACGATCCCAAGCCCAAGAATACCAATATTGATTCGTTTCATCCTAACCACCTAATCAAACAATGACGTTATCGATTGATTCTCATAATTTCTGCGGATGGCTTCACCCAGCAACTCCGCCGATGAAAGGACTGTCAGGCCTTTGAATTGTTTTTCTTTCGGGATCGGAACGGTATCGGTCACAACTACTTCGGTGAAATTGGCGGCCGTCATGCGTTCAACCGCCGGCCCGGAGAAGATGCCGTGAGTTGCCACCACATAAACTTCCTTGCTGCATCCTTCTTTTCGCAAAGTCTCTACTCCGCTGGTGATGGTTCCCGCCGTGTCAATCATGTCATCGGTCAGGACGACAGTCTTTCCCTTCACCTCACCCACAACATGGGTGACTTCGGACTGATGGTGCTCGGAACGGACTTTGTGGAGGATGGCAAGTTTTGCGCCCACCCTATCCGCCAGCTTCTTTGCCACCTTGGCGCGGCCGGTATCCGGCGCGACCACCACAATATCCTTCAAATTCTTGTTCTTGATGTAACCGGCGAGGATCGGCAGCGCGGTAAGAGTATCCATCGGGACATTGAAAAAGCCCTGGATCTGGTCGGAGTGAAGGTCCATAGTCACAATGCGGTCAGCGCCGGCGGTTTCGAGCAAGTTTGCAACCAGCCTCGCTGAGATCGGCTCTCTGGATGCGGCTTTCCGGTCCTGACGGGCATAGCCAAAATGCGGAATGACGGCGGCTACCGACTTGGCCGATGCGCGCTTCATCGCGTCGATAACAATAAAGAGCTCAATAAGATCTTCATTAACTTTTTCAGTGCAGGTCTGAATGATCACGCAGCTTTGGCCGCGGATATTTTCGAGGATGCGGGCATAGATCTCCCCGCCGGCGAACCTCGAAACCTTGATCTCACCTTTTTTCAAACCCAGATAATTAATGATCTTATCGCCGAGTTCCGGGTGTGAATTTCCGTAGAAAACCCTAAGATCTGAATTTGCCATTTTTGATTCCTCCAAAATGTATTATAACACACCCATCAAGCCGCGCACCACCGCGATCAATTTCTGCAATCTTTCACGTTTTACCTCTTCCGGCAACTTATCCGGCATTTTAGCCGCGGCCGTTCCCGGACGATCGGAATAGGCGAACATGTGGACCTCGTTAAATCTTATCGCTTCGACCGCGCGCAAAGTGTTCTCAAACTGTTCCTCGGTCTCTCCCGGGAAGCCGACCAGGATATCGGTCATTATCCTCGCCTGCGGCATCAGGGAGCGGATCTTCTCCATCCGATCGAGATAATGAGCCAGCGTGTAGCCGCGGTTCATCTGTTTGAGGACCTCGTCATCTCCCGATTGGAGGGGAAGGAGGAATTCCTTCGCCACCCAAGGAAGCTCATGGACCGCTTCGATGATCTCGTCGGACATGTCGCGGGGATGGGAGGTCATGAACCTAATGACCAATGTCAAATGACCAATGTCAAATGAATGTATTTTATTCATTAAATCGGCTAGCCCGTATTTATAAGAATTAACGTTCTGGCCGAGGAGGGTGATGTCTTTGATCCCCTGCTCTATCAGATCCTTGATCTCCGCCAAGACTTCTTCCATCGGCCGGCTGATCTCCCGGCCGCGGACGTAGGGTACGACGCAGTAGGAGCAGAAGTTGTTGCAGCCGTGCATAATCGAAACATAGTTTGTGCCAGTCGAACCATGTTTCGATAATGACCAATGACCAATTTCCAATGTCCAATTAATGTTTAAATATTCAATCAATTTTTCTGGAGAATTTGGGGAAACGAAAAGATCAACGTGCGGGAACATTTTCTTCAGGTCCCGTCCTGGTTCGGAGACCAAACAGCCGCAGACGCCGATCTTTACGTTGGGATTTTTCTGTTTTAATCCTGATAATGATCTTATGTAACCTGCCGCCCTATCCTCTGCATGCTGCCTTACGACACAGGTATTCACCAGAACGAGGTCGCAGGCCGCCAGCTCTCTTATATCCGAACTGTCGTTATCGGTTATGAACTCAGAATAGCCGCCAGCTTCGAGCACGGCGGCGAGCTTCGCCGAATCAGCGACGTTCATCTGGCAGCCGTAAGTTTTGATATAATATCGGTGGCTTTTTTGCTGTTGCGGCGCCATATATTTGATTTTTCCTCCTCTGAAATTATTTTATCGAATGGGGAATACCAAAACGGGGTGATCCGGCAATCGGCGGCGGCGATTTTTCCGGATCTTTTTATAATGAATTTTTTAAAAAGCAGCCATAAGAGCTGTTTTTGGGCGGCGACGTCTATCTCTTTCTTTTCGCT
>Ga0315279_10002025_pt1 | contig 31675 bp, 27 predicted proteins | sample YL17G06_20_MG_FD_203694 | JGI IMG/M metagenome (GOLD analysis project Ga0315279, IMG submission 203694) | Sediment microbial communities from Yellowstone Lake, YNP, Wyoming, USA - YL17G06_20 | ecosystem: Environmental > Aquatic > Freshwater > Lake > Sediment | place: USA: Wyoming | collected...
GGGTTTCGGTGGGTATGATTATAGCGTATACGGTCACGGCTTGCCCGGCTAGGAACAAGAGAAAGACCAGGTTCAGTTCCGATGTGATGCTGTGGTACACGAAGGTTACGGGCAGAATGCTGAGGACGAGTAACAGCGTTAGCATAGCCAGCCAAGACCGAGACTTGAAACGCAACGGAGGGACATTGTAGGCGTAGGTTAGGAACATGGCAACTGTCAATAGGAGAAGCAAGACTGGTTTGACTTGGATCAGAAGAAACGGAACGATAAGAGCTAGGCAGATCATGAACTCGACTGCTATGACAGACTTGATCTTGGGTTTTCCCAAAGCGTTCGTCGCCTGGACTAGGTATTGTTTGCGTGGTTCATTGGAGTCCAGTTCGTGATCGCTTAAGGTGTTCAGTTGGGCTCCGATGGCAGAAACAACCGTGATATTAGCAAAAGACAGAGCTGTCAAGATTGCTAGTTGCGGGGTAAGGTCTGACGATGGGTTGATGCTCCAAGCGAGTCCCATCACAAGAGAACCGCAATTGGCAGGAAGAAACTCGGGCCTGGAAACAACCTTAAGCAGTCGCAACGTTTCAAACATCGCCAGACACGCCCGAAACCAACAACGTTCAAGGCTAAATATATAACGCAATGCTCCTTCTGTCCGGTTCATCGAAGATGCGATTCAGTATGTGAAATAACAATGACAACGCAGTTTTCTTGAGAGACATCTTCACGGTTCTCGAAGACTTTGGAAAGAAGATTCATACAAGTGAGCCGCAGTTGGCAGTTAATGGTTTTATCCAAGATGGGACTTGAGTTCTATCACCCTGAATTGGCGATAGAACAGAGATCGACCTAGAATGCGATCTTCGTGTTTCTTGAGTTGGGTTTATAGGGTGCGTGTGCTTAGTTGCTGTGCACGGAAGTAAGGTCATATGAGTGATGAGTTGTCGGGGCTTCCGCCCCAAGTTCAGGAACGCTTACTTAGACTTCAACAACTCCAACAAACACTGAATTCTGTACTCGGACAAAAACAACAGGTAGAACTCGAAATAGCCGAAATCAACCAAGCCAACACCGAGCTCCAAAAACTAGGCGAGGACGCAACAATATACAAAGCCACGGGCTCACTGATGATCAAAACCGAAAAACCCAAAGTAACAACAGAACTCACAGAACGCAAAGACCTACTAAACACACGCGTCACCATCCTGACCAAGCAGGAAGAACGCCTAAGAAGCCAAATCAAAGAAGTGCAAACCAAACTGCAACAAGACCTCAACCCAGTCACACCCCAAGCCTAAGCGCTTACGGGTGAAAACTTGGAAACCCTAGGCATACGAGAACTAACCAGCGAACAAACCGAAACCCTATGCACAATAGCAGAAGAAGCCGCAAGAAAACACATCCTATCCAAGGTTTCTTCGAAAAAGCTGGAAACGCTGAACGTCTGCGCCGAGGTTGAAGGCACAAAACCCGTCAAGCTAACAGTCGACGTGGACATCGAACTACTACCCTCAGGAAAAAACATTAACGCCAAGAAGCTTGTAAATGAAGCCATGAAAGCTGCCTTCAAGGCGGCTGAAAAATACCTGAGGGAACTCAAGTGTCCTTCAACGAAATAGCCACTCTTCTGAATAAACTAGACGCCAAACTCGTAGTATTATTATGCCATCATAACGCCGACCCAGACGCCATCTGCTCAGCCTATGCCTTCGCTAGCCTAATCAAACAAGCAAGATCCCAAACAGAAGTTGAAATAGGCGCGGCACATGGAGTGAGCCGCCTTTCAAAGCACCTTCTCAGCTTCCTACCAATAGATGTGAAAATGCAGCCGAACGTCGAAAAAGCAAACGCAATCGTGCTTCTTGACACCAACACGGTTCAGCAGTTAGGCCCGCTAGCAGACAAAATACGAAGAACACAAGCGCCAGTCATCGTCATCGACCATCATGCCGCTCATCCCGAGACACAACAGATTGCCACTTTCTGCATAACAAACGAAGAATCCTCCTCAACATGCGAAATCGTCTACAGCCTCTACAAACAAGCCAACCTTCCACTAGGAGCAAATGAAGCCAAAGCCCTATTCCTAGGCATCGCCTTCGACACACGTCACTTCATTCTCGCGAACTCCACGACACTCAAAAACATAGCAGAGCTCATAGACGCTGGAGTAAACGCACAGGAAACGCTAGCCATGCTCTCGCTGCCAATGGACTTCTCGGAACGCGTAGCCAGACTCAAAGCCAGCAGAAGAATCAAACTCTTCAAAATCAACGAATGGATAATCGCGCTATCACACATCAGCGCCTTTCAAGCCTCAGCCGCACGAGCCATCATCGAACTAGGCGCCCATGTAGCAGTAGTAGCAGGACAAAATAACGAAAGCCTCGAAATCAGCATGCGCGCCAACCCAGAATTCCACAAGCAAACAGGCATACATCTAGGGAAGGATATCGCCAAACCCCTAGGCGAATATTTGAACGGTATGGGCGGTGGGCATTCCACTGCCGCAGGCGTCAACGGAGCGGGTGACATCGATACAGGACTTAAACGATGTTTGCGTCTTTTGAACGAAAAGATAGGTGGCAGTAGCTAGAAACAGGTAGCTACTCTTAAATGAAGCGACTACCCGCATAGAACTGTTCAGGCAGTGCCATCATGGCCTTGATCGAAACCAGAAACGTTACTTACACGTACCCTGGCGCAACCAAACCATCAATCAGCGACGTTTCTATAAGCATCGAGAAAGGCCAATTCACACTCATAACCGGCCCAAGCGGGTGCGGAAAAACGACCCTCTGCCGATGCTTCAACGGCCTAATCCCACACTTCTACCAAGGCGAACTCCAAGGCGAAGTGATCGCCGCTGGACTGAAAGTTGCAGAACACCCAATCTACGAACTAGCCAAACACGTCGGCCTCGTCTTCCAAAACCCCGAAAACCAACTGTTCGCCCTCTCAGTCGAAAAAGACGTAGCCTTCGGACTCGAAAACCTCGGCTTGTCGAGAGAGGAAATGCGAGAGAGAGTAGACTGGGCATTAAAGCTTGCAGAAATACACGATCTCAGAGAGCGAGCACCACACGAGCTTTCAGGCGGGCAACAACAACGCGTCGCAATCGCCTCCGTCCTAGCTATGCAGCCTGAAGTCATCGTCCTCGATGAACCAACCAGTTTCCTCGACCCGCTAACCGCCAAGAAGATTTTTGAAGTCATCTACGACCTAAACAAGCGACTCGGAACAACCGTCATCCTTGTAGAACATAGGTTGGATTTGACAGCCAAATACACAGATCACATCATCATAATGGATGAAGGCAAAGTCGTTCAAGACGGTGAACCACACAAAATTCTGCGCTCTGAAGAAGCACGACTGATCGGCATAGGCATACCAAAAGCAACCAGACTCTATCAGGTACTCACGAAGGACGGCGTAGACCTGGGTAACCAGATTCCGCTGTCTTCAGAGGACATGGCTCGACTGATACGAGAGGCACTCCAAAGCCAATGATTGAAGTCAAAAACGTCCACTTCACCTACCCAAACGGCGTAGAAGCACTCAAAGGCATGTCAGTAACCATTCACGACGGTGAATTCCTAGCCATCATGGGACAAAACGGAGCTGGCAAAACCACTCTAGTAAAAACCTTCAATGGGCTGCTCAAACCCACAAAAGGAAAAGTGCTCGTCGACGGAACGGACACCACAAAAACGAGCGTCGCCACCCTAGCCAGAAACGTAGGCTTCGTCTTCCAAAATCCCGACAGCCAGCTTTTCAGCGAATCAGTCGAAGAAGAAATAGCCTTTGCACTTAGGAACTTCGGATTCGAGAAGGATGTCGTGGAAAAACGCGTAACATGGGCCCTGAACCTTCTAGCCTTGACACAGTACCGAAAAACCTCACCATTCATGCTCAGCGGCGGCGAAAGAAAACGCGTCGCCCTAGCTTCAGTTCTTGCTTGGGACCCCAAGATGCTCATCCTCGATGAGCCAACGATTGGACAGGATTATCAGCAGAAGGAAAAGCTTCGTCAGTTCATCATGCAGATGAAGACCCAAGCAAAAACCGTCGTCATAGTCACGCATGATGTCGAGTTTGTAGCTGAATGTAACCCAAGAGTCCTGCTAATGCGAGAAGGAAGAATCGTCACCGATGGCGAAGCCCACAAAGTCCTCACAGACCCGCAGGCTCTGGAACAAGCATCCATCGTGCCTCCGCAGATCGCCCAAATCTTCCTTGAACTATCCGACTTAGGGCTTCCGAAAGACATCATCGACGTCTACAAGGCTCAACGAATACTGCTCGACAGACTGGGGAAGAGAACCACGTGAGCGTCTTCGAAGGACTCAAGTTCCGCAAAGTCCACTCGCCCATTCACAACCTCGACCCCAGAATAAAATTCATCTACGTCTGCGCCATTTTCGCCACAGCCATAACCTTCTCAGAAACGCTACCTCTGATCGTGCTTTTCCTGATGCAGATTCCATTTGTCACGTTGGCGGGCGTCAAACGCGAATGGGTACGTTCAATGCGAGGTGCAGCCTTTTTGGCCACAATCATATTCTTGACAAACTTCGTTGCCTCGTACTTCAGCGCTGGCTACGTCATCACAGCAAAGAACACTGAAAACGCCTTCGCCCTGACGCTTCGCTTCATAGTGCTCGTCGAATCTTTCTCAGTCTTCTTCCTAACAACCTCACCAGACCACTTAGGACTAGCCCTAGAACAAACCCACGTCCCCTACGAGCTTGTCTTCGCCTTCACAACCGCCGTCCGCTTCGTACCCGTCCTAGCCGAAGAAGCACAGACAATAATGGACGCCCAGAAGGCTAGGGGTTTGGAGCTTGAACGCGGAAACTTCCTCAAGAGAATCCGAAACTACATCCCAATCCTCATTCCGCTCATCGTTAGTGCGATTCGCCGAAGCCTTGAACTAGCGGAAGCCATGGAATCCCGTGCTTGGGGAGCTACGAAGAAACGCACGAACTTGTACGTGCTCAAGATTCATAAGGGCGATTTTGCCTTGATTGTCCTTATTGTGCTTATCTTGATAGCGGCAGTTTATGTGCGTTTGTATGTTGCCGTTCCGTCTGTGAACCAGCTTCTGAGCGGCTTTTTCTAAACCGCAAGGCTTTTAATGCGGACATCCGTGTAAAGGGTTCCTCGGAGCACGAAAAGAATTGAAATGGTTGAAAGCCGCGGCTGAAGAAATCGTTTCTTGCATCGAACGCTCCATCGAAGACCTTGACATGGAATCCGTTGAGGAATTCATCAAACTCCTGCTCAAAGCCAAAGAGAAGAAAATATTCATCGTAGGCATGGGAAGAAGCGGCTTCGTCGGTCGAGCCTTCGCACTACGCCTCATGAACCTGGGCTTCAACGTCTACTTTCTCGGTGAAACCATAACTCCGGCAGCCGAAAAGGGCGACATGCTAATAGCCATTTCAGGAACAGGCTCCACAAAAATGGTTCTGACTGCCAGCTCGGCCGCAAAAGACATCAACGCCACAGTCGTGGCCATTACGTCGTTCCCAAAATCTCCACTAGGCCAAATGGCAGACCAAATCGTCCAGATCAAAGGAAGAACAAAAGAAGGCTCACCACGAGAGGACGACTATCTAGCTCGACAAATAATCGGCGAACGCGAACCCTTGACGCCGCTGGGAAGCGTTTTCGAGAACAACTGCATGGTCTTCCTAGACAGCCTCGTCGTAGAGCTGATGCAAAGGCTAGGGCAGCATGAAGCAGACTTGAAACGCAGACACGCAACCATAGAATAGGGAAGCCAGCAAGATCGAACCAATCTAGCGGTTGCCTTTTTTCTTGGCGTAGTCTTCTTGAAGCTTTTCAGCGAGCTTGCTGTCTTTCAAGATAAGCGCTCCGCGATATCCACAGCTTCTACATTCCCAAAGAGACCATAGTTGTGGAAGACCTGAAGCCCAGAAGACATTTGTTGAGCCGCATCTTGGGCAGAAGGTAATGCTTCTTTTTTGAGTCTTGTGCTCAGGTCTAGGCACATGGTTTGCGTCTTCTGGTGTTGGATTCATGTTGAGTCTTCTGTTTTAGATGATGCGCACATGTTGCTTTTTAGGGTGTTTGGTTTTAATGTTGCTCATGATTGGAAGTGCATACAACTTATTAAGACTCAATACACACTATATTCGTACAACACTAGCACACATCCTAAACAAAAAAGAGCAACACACACGGTGAAAACTTCAATGCCGAAGACTTCCAGAACGGTTGAAGAAACCGAAGTAGGCATAATACTCAAGGAAGAGGTCAGAAAACCAACCGCTTTCAGGGAAGTCTACGCAATACAGGAACCCTATGTTTACGCAGCAATCGTGAAAGAACCAGAAACCCAAAAAACGCTCTACGAAGTCATAGAGCCAACGCTTCAGCCTGAAGAAGAAAAAAGACTGCGGGAAATAAAGCAATTTCTGATGGAAGAAGTCGACGTAAACCTAAAAGACATAGAAACAAAAGAAAAAGCAGAAAACTATCTCAAAGACAAAACGCGAGAAATAATCAAGAGATACCACATCAAAGTCCCCGCAGAAGCCATCGACAAGCTCGTGTACTACGTTATAAGGGATTTCATAGGCTACGGAAGAATCGACCCACTAATGAAAGATCACTTGATCGAGGACATTTCCGCTGATGGAGTGGGCATACCGCTTTACGTCTGGCACAGAATGTACGAATCGTTGCCCACGAATATACTGTTCAAGGATGAAACCGAACTAGATTCGTTCATAATTCGCCTGGCGTATTTGGCGGGCAAGAACATCTCCATAGCCTCTCCGATTCTAGACGCTTCACTCCCTGAAGGTAGCCGCATCCAATTGACTTACGGAAGCGAAGTCACAAGAAGAGGCTCAACCTTCACTATCAGGCGTTTCAGAGTTGACCCGCTTTCCATCTCAGATCTGATCTCATTCAAAACAATCTCCTCAGAAATGGCCGCTTACCTGTGGTACATCATAGAAAACAGAGCCTCAGTGATGATAGCTGGCGGTGTGGCGTCTGGAAAGACAACCATGCTGAACTGTCTGTCAATGTTCATCAAACCTGAGATGAAAGTCGTGAGTGTTGAAGACACGCAGGAACTCAACCTTCCGCATGAGAACTGGATACCGTCAGTGGTAAGGTTGGGTTTCGGACATGAGGACAAGAGAAGTGGCAACATAACGCTTTTTGATCTTTTGAAAGCAGCCGTCAGACAGAGGCCAGACTACATTATCGTAGGCGAGGTTCGCGGAGAAGAAGCATACACGCTGTTCCAGGCCATGGCAACGGGCCATCTTGGAATGTGCACGATACATGCAGAGTCGGTCGAAGCTGTAATAAACCGACTGGAATCCGAACCTATGAACATACCGAAACCGCTTATCGCCATGACTGATGTCATAATGGTCATGTCCAGAACCGAAATTGAAGGTAGACCAGCAAGAAAAACAACCGCCGCAGCAGAAGTCATAGACCTCGACCCAAAGACGAACAACATACGCACCAACGCGATCTTCACATGGAACCAGAAAGAAGACACGTTCGTTTTCTCCGGCCACAGCAGCATTCTGGAAGAGCACATGAAAAAGCTGGGAATCACAGAAGAAGACATCAGAAGCGAACTGAACGCTAGGAAAACCGTTCTCGAATGGATGGTTCAAAAAGGAATCCGCCGCTACTTGGACGTCGCCAACGTCATCAGAGAATACTGCACTAACCCGAAGCGTGTCTTCCAGAAAGCCAGAGTGGGACTGAAATGAAAAGCAACAAGGCCCTCGACAAGATCAGAGCACTTTTCAAAAATATCAACGCAAAGCTCAACGTTCCATTCTTGAAACTTCCAAAGATAAGATCGGACGCAAAGCAAGAAAGAGCCAAGTTCGTATTTGAAAATCCACATTCCTTAGCCTATCAGCTTATTGGAGAGAAAATAGGGCGCGTCTTGCCACTTTTCGACGACTTAGACTCTAGGTTGCAACGTTCAGGCTTGAAAGTGAACTTTAGAGCTTACATCAGCCTGACTGTTTTGGCGACTATCTTCATCTCGCTAGCTGCATTAGCCTTTGTTCCGTGCTTAGTGTTCATCGTGTTCAGAGTTCCACTTTTCCCAGCAGTTCTGTTCGGCATAGGAGGAAGCCTATTCGCAGTTGCGTTTTCGACAATCGGATTCTACCTCTACCCGGTTTATCGCGCAGACAAGCTCAAAAGAGAACTGGACGACGAGTTGCCTTTCACAACTGGTTACATGGCTATTCTTTCGAGCGCGGGAGTTTCTCCAGAGAAGATATTCTACTCGCTTTCAAACCTCAGCGTGCCTCTTGTGGTTTCTGGCGAAGCCAAAGACATCGTAAGAGACGTGAGTCTCTTCGGACGAGACATAATCTCAGCTCTTGAAGAAGAATCCAAGCGAACGTCCTCCGAAAGATTCCGTGAAATGCTGGAAGGATTCATTTCAACAATACATTCAGGTGGCAACCTAGCAGCCTATCTTCGCGAGAAATCCAAACAGTACATGAGACTCAAGAGAATAGGACTGAAAAAGTTTTCTGACACGCTATCGATCCTGTCAGAGTTCTATGTTACCATACTTGTTACAGGACCACTGCTTCTAGTCATCATGCTTGCAGTCATGGCCATGCTTGGCGGCGGTTCCCTAGGCATGCTGAGCCCAGACCTCATACTCAGCCTGCTCACCTACATGGGCATACCGTTGGGCTCAATAATGTTTCTCATAATCTTGGATGCTGTCTCACCCAAATGGTAATAGAAATGCCGAAAATAACCAAGGAAATGAAGAAAATCGCATGGATCGTTTCAGTTTCCCTAGCAACCGCCATAATGTTTGCGGCCTGCTTCCTGTTTTGGGGAAAAAAAACATTCGACGACTTCGTCTTCTTCGCCTTAATAGCAGCCGTTTTTCCACCAGCCATATTGAACTACATTGAGTTCAGATGGAGAAAAACGGTTGATGAACGTTTGCCAGATCTCTTCAGAAGCATAGTTCAAGGTCAAGAAACCGGCATGACACTTCCACAGGCCTTGGAAAACGCAGCGAAAAGAGACTATGGGCCTCTGACGGCTGAACTGAGAAAAATGACCTCACAAATCTCTTGGGGAATGTCTTTTGAAGACGCATTGCTGGCCTTGGGGAGACGCGTCAACACCGTGCTCTTTCAGCGAACGGTGCCGCTGATAATCGAGGCAAGTCGTTCCGGCGGACACGTTGAAAAAGTGTTTGATCCGATGGGCAAATTTGTTCAGTCAACCCTGATGCTCGACAAGGAACGCAAAAACCAGACAAGACCATACGTTGCGATAATCTACGTGGCCTTCTTCGTGTTCCTATTCACTATCATACTGCTCTTCAAATCATTCTTCGCCAGTATTGAAGGCTTGCCAATTCTTGGAGCCACAGCAACACCAGCTGAACAGATACGCCGGATATTCTTTCACATGACTACCATCCAAGCCTTCTTCGGGGGACTCGTAGCTGGAAAAATGGGCGAAGGAAAGATAACCGCTGGCCTGAAACACAGCCTCATTATGATGCTAGGCGGCTACATAGCCCTGAAAATCTTTCTAGGAGCATGAGAGAATGGCAAAGAAGTGTCGCTTCTTCCATGACAGGCGGGCAATAACCCCAGTATTAAGCAACCTCTTGCTTATGGTAGTTGCCGTAGCAGCCATGGCTATTGCCACCATGGCGACCTATGTCATAACGACTGGTCTCAGGGAGAATATGAGCGAACGCGTTATTGCTGAGGATGTGTGGTTTAACCCTTCGACCGGAAGCATTCAAGTTTATTTGCGCAACATTGGAAAGGTGGCCATTCACGTTTCAGCAGTCTATGTTAACCACACTTCCCGATTCTTTGCCTCACCTTCCACGCTTGAGATAAACGAACACAGTTGGCTTAACGTTTCATTCGCTTGGGCTTCTGGTAGCCTGTACTTCATAGATGTTGTAACGACCAGGGGGACGCATGTTGGAGGTTATTATGAAGCGCCTTAGGCTGGACAAGCGGGGAGTAAGCAACGTAATAGTCGTTATGCTCAGCCTCGTTCTGATAGTAATTGTGGTTGCCAACGTGATACTCTGGAGCTACCAAATGAGCCAGCTAGATTGGGAAAGAATGCAGGAAAGAATCACACTTACAGATGCCGAACGCATAAAGCACTCGCCCTGGTCCACTAGCCAAAACGAATACGCAATCAATGCTGGAAGCCGCTTGAACGGGACCTACGTTTACACGCAGGCTATTGACGGCAATTACGAAACATTCAGGGAAAGAGAAGAACTCGCACTAGCGAGCTACAACCCAACTGGATATAATCTGATCGGCCTAACGAAATACGTTTCAGGCACGACTGCAGACTTAGCAACCGACAACGGAGCATACATGACCTTCAGAAGCTACTCGTCAGTGTTCTCCGCTCAGATAACATACGTGCACAGCGAAACTGTTACGATTGCAGGCGCACCCTACTATCAGATGAGACTCGCAGGTGCGGATTCCGCAGGATTGACTCTCTCAGTAGATGCTTCAACCACGGGCCGCAAGCTGTGGGCAAAATCCGTATATCCGCTCACAGGAATCACCTCGATACCAGCTAGCACGTGGACGATCTATTATCGTGGCTACAAGACTGGGTCGAATTCGGTCGTTCATTGCGATGTTGATATTATAATAAGAAAAACGGATGGCACGATGCGAACTACGATTGCCACGGATGTTGCGAATTCTGCAAATCTCAACAGAGATACGTGGGGCACTGTTTCAGGAACCTATGCCTGGAATGACTATGCGGTCGTGAATGACACTGATTTTCTCGAAGTCGACTACTACGGTCATGTGACAACCAGCCAAGCCAACAGGAATGCATACCTCAGAATTGATGATTCCAGCTTGGCATTGGGCGACCAAACAAAGAATGTGGGAATAATGCTTCCCAACAAGCACACAACCGAGATAGAGCTAGCAGGATCCAGCAACGCACAAACATGGCAAAGCGTAATGTGGACGGTAAACAGCGCCTTCACAACCGCAAACGTAAACGTAACACTGCAACTCTACAACTATAACACAAGCCAATACCCAACAAGTGGAAACGGCTACATTACCTACATCTCAAGTGCAACGCCAAGCAATGACGAAACAAAGAACCAAACAATAACCTTGAACCCAACCCAATTCAGAGGCCCGTCAGGTGAATGGATGATAAAGATCATAGGAACAAAAAACACGAATTCACCCTTTGACCTCAAAACAGATTGGACTGAATATAGAACGACAACTCAAGGCAACTACAGAATGGATATCACCGGAGAATTCGTCTTAGACTTTTCTACGTATCCGTTATCCCAAACACGCTCAATTGAGATACAGATTCGCTATAGAGCTAGTGATCCATATGAACGCTGGTTTCTGAAAGCCTACAACTGGTCCAAGGCAGAATACGATGATGCAGGGTTCAATTCAACAGCGAGCGATTTGCCAACAACAGGGTTCAAAAGCTACACAGTGAACTTAACGACCGTTTGGCAAAGCTATGTTCAAACCAATGGCACGGCAAGAATCGAGTTCTGCGATGCAGAACCTGATGTCAACCAGACAACAGTCGACATCGATTTTCTCGGCGTCAAAGCAATCATTGACGGAGCCAGATTCGCTCTTCAAAACGAAGGCCCGACGACATGTCACATGGTAGCCTTATGGATATTGAATTCAACTGTGCACAAACGGTATGAGGCTGACTACTTCCTCAACTCTGGGATGAACGGCAGCTACGTCAGAGTTGACATGCACTTGCCTCAAGATGATTTCATTGTAAGAGTCGTGACTGAACGAGGAAACGTTGCAGTATTCAGAAGTAGCTAGAAAATTACTTGGATATTTGCTTACTGCTTCATTTCCTGGATATTTTCTCTTTCAGAGCTTTTATCGCTTCTTTCTGGCTCTTTGCCTCTATTATCTGAATGTTATAGAGTTCTGCCATCTTCTTTCCATTTTCGCTCAACTCAGGAATCGCGATCAGATAAGCATTATCGGGAGAAACATCATACACTTTGGCAAACAACGCGATTACTGGTTGTTCAGGCACAACGGCTCCTGGAGATGTCGCTAGATCGATCACTGTTACTTTTTTTGTCATTCCACCCTTAGAGGCGGCTATGTCAAAAACGTGGTTTGCGCCAGATTTGCCCTTCAGAAACGCTGGACTTTCAACCTCAAACCCGTTGTCACGCAGGAAGTCTCGAATTGGTGTAATCACAACCCAATCTAGCGAAACCTCTTCCTTAACTTCCTCTTTCAGACTGTATGAGTAAACGTCTCTGATGACGGTATCTTCGAAGTTTGAGTTTGCGTGGCAGTCCCTGCAGAAGTGTGCAGTTATGGGTATGTCAAAGCTTTTGTTGCACTCTTTGCAGGTGCACCATATTCCGGCTTTCCGGTAGTCTACGTCAAGCTTCTTCAATTCATCATGGCATTTTGGACAAAGAAGCTTGTTGCCTTTCTGGAAGTGCCCTTCAACATCCATGTACCCACATTTAACGTGCTCAATCAAGGAACTCTTTTGGATGTCAAAGGACTTGCAGTATGGACAGCAGTAGCGAGCAGAGATGTTTGCTGAAGCGCACTTGGGGCAATACAGTATCTTGTCGTAAAGTCTTCTTTTCAATACGCCAGCATCATGAAGCTTATTCAGGAAATCCTCGGCATTCGAACCGCCTCCCAGAATTGCCTCTACAATCGGGTATCTGTAGCCGACCTTCGGATCGTAAACTGGCTCAAGTTCACTCATCTCGCCACTCAGAAACTTGCTTAGAAAAACCTGTGTGTTACGATCTTTGTACAGGTCTGCACGCTCAGCTTTACCCGGTTTCAACATTCTTCACACAAGCCAAACCAGATTTCTTTTCTCATGTTTAACCAACATTTTGAGCCTACACTCTTAATAATTGTTTGCATCACGACCAGACTCTTTGCACAGACGATTTCAGAAGCAAGCACGCTCATGGTTCTCTTTCACCCGGATTCTGGGATAGACTTCAAACTCGCATAGTCTATTTCCAATAGGTGCTTACGCGTCTTGTATCGACGAATGCAAAGACTCTTTTAGGAATTGCCGTTTCCATCATTTTTCACAACTCAACCTGGTTCAACTGAGAATATCCTGTTGCCGTCAGGAATAAAGCGTTTAGGACTTCGCAATTCAGAATCAGAATCCTGAGTGTTCGTTCACAGTCACATTTTTTAATAAGTACAGCAATATTGCAACTGCATCGTACTCATGAAAAGGAATAACACTAATGGTGAACTGAATGTCGACTCAAAACCTGCAGAAAAGCCCACCAGCTCGCTGGACAACATTGAAATCACTGACACCAACAATCCTTTTCCTTGTCATAGCGACCATTGCCGAATATCTGATTGTCCTTTATGCTGTGAGCCTAGGCGTCAAGGATGCGTCCTTGCTTCAATGGAGCTTCCAGCTTCCCGGAACCACATGGAATGCTACCTTAGCGGTAAGCCCGCTGTTTCACCTAGTTCCGATAACCGCCATTATCGCTCTCATAACCAGTTGGATGTATTTGAAAGGGCATGTTGCCTTCAGACCCCAAGAAGCGTGGAGAGGAAAAGCGGGTCAGGCAGGTAAACGGGGCAAGCCGGAATCGAAGGCAAGTCGAGCTTTGAAGCGTTTCTTCGGAAGAGTGGAATCGGGTCTTTCAAGGCTCAAAGGTATTGGGTACGTTGTAAAAAAGATACGTTTCGCCAGAGCCGCGGTAAGAAGCGCTTTGGCTGTATTGCTTCTGTTCACCCTATTCATCACTGTAACGGTTCTCTTGGCGTATCCTCAAGCGATCTACCGAGCAATATCTAGCGCCTACCAAAGTGACCCCTCATTGCTTGGCTTCATGAAAGCCTCGGGGCAAGCCTTGGCTCCTCTAAGCGCTGCAGGAAACGCTTTCATGTTCGCCGCTCCTGGATTCAGAGGCCTCGCGCTAGATTTCGGGGGCTTAATCAGCCCATTAGCGAAACTAGATAATGCCGGGAAGTACCTTGCTATCCAGAATGCCGCGGCATGGCTTTCCGCACTAATGGCTTTGTTCTACGTGGAATTTCTGCAGAAAAACCGCCCTTATAGAAAGAAATAGATCACAGTTAAGGGGTTTTGATGGCTGACCATCCTCGATTTGGTCCAGCCGGGATTCCGCCGACGTTTGCTTTGATGAAGACTGCCCTAGAAGACGTTCCTAGCTTTCTGCGTGGGGAAGGCCTTGACGCTTTCGAATACGAAGCCATCTACTGGGGCGCAAAGCCCCAAATGAGGAAAGAAGAAGCTGAGAAACTGGGATTGAGAGCGAGAGAGAATGACGTTTGGCTCAGTTTTCACGGTTCCTACTTTGTCAATCTCAACGGCGAAAAGCAAGTCGTAGATGCAAGCAAGAAACGCTTGGTCGCCTGTGCAACTGCGGCAGAATGGATGGGAGCCCATGTTGTAGTCTTTCATCCGGGATTTCATGGCAAGAAGGTGCCAATGGAGGCTTTCAGAAGCTGTGTGGTAGCCATGAAGGAAGTTGCTACGACCATGAGGACGTTGGGGATCAAAAACGTGAAGCTTGGTGCAGAGACCATGGGTAAGAAATCGCAAGTTGGAAGCTTGGAAGACATCTTGGGCTTCTGCGAGGAAGTGGAGCAGACCCAGCTTGTGGTCGATTGGTCTCACCTGCACGCAAGAGACCAAGGACGTTTCAGAACGGTTGAGGATTTTCGTGAAGCCGTAGTGAAGATTGAGAATCGCCTTGGGAAGGAAGCGGTGAAGAACATGCATTGCCACTTCACGAAGATCGAATATTCGGACAAAGGCGAACGCAGGCATCACGTTCTGGATGAGACAGGCTATGGACCGAGCTTTGAAATGCTTGCAGAAGTGATAGCCGAGTTCAGGCTCAGGCCTGTCATAATATGTGAGAGCCCTCTTCTGGACATTGACGCAGTGAAGATGCGAGATATCCTCAGGAAGAAGCTTGAACGCTAAGCAGACCCAAGTGCGATACTTTTTTATTCCATCCTATCTTGCTGTTCATGGGTAGATGTTTTGGTCCGACTAAAAGGGTTTCAAAAACTAACTTCAGTCGACCGCGCACTCGACGCGTTTATGAAGGCAATACCCACCAAGAAGCCTGAAACCGCCAAGGTTGCATTGCCCTCTGCCCTGGGTCGTGTTCTGGCAGAAGACGTTGTTGCCGACGAGGATTTGCCACGTTTCGACAAGTCAGCTGTAGACGGCTATGCCGTCAGAGCAAAAGACACAGTCGAAGCATCGCAGTTCAAACCCAAAATCCTCAAGATTGTTAGGGACAGAATAGACCGCAACCAAGCAACACAAGTGTGGACTGGCAACCCAATCTCCGAAGGCGCAGACGCCGTTGTGATGCTAGAAAACACCAAGCGGACTGGCGAAGAGATTGAGGTTTGGGTGCCTTTGACGCCTGGCGAGAATGTTTCAAAGAAGGGTGAGGATGTGCCAAAGGGGAAAACTGCGGTAGAGACAGGCATCCGCTTGAAGCCTCAACATTTGGCATTGATTGCTGCGTTGGGAAAGGCCGAGGCCAAAGTCTTTGAAAGGCCGAGAATAGCGGTTCTGGCAACCGGAAACGAACTCGTTGAAATAGGGTATGAACCACAACCAGGACAGGTCTTTGACGCTAATAGGCTTATGATTTCATCTTTATGCATGGAACTAGGCGCTGAACTACTGGACCTTGGCATAGCCAAAGACGATTTGGCTGAAATTGCTGGAAAGTTGAAGGAAGGCCTGCGAAAGGCGGATGTGATAATTACTACTGGCGGGACGAGTGTTGGTGTTGCTGATCTTGTTCCGGAGGCTGCCAACAAAGTGGGAAAGCCGGGCGTTGTGGTTCATGGTGTGGCTATGCGGCCTGGCATGCCTACAGCGCTTGCTGTGGTGGATGGCAAACCAGTGTTGATTCTTTCTGGGAATCCGGTTGCTGCATTTGTTGGGTTTGAAGCCTTTGGCAGACCATTGATCTGTAGATTGCTCGGCTTGAAGCAGACCGAACCTAGACCAATAGTCAAAGCCAAGATTACAAGAAAAGCGACTGGAGCTCTTGGGAGGAAAACTTTCGTGCGTGTCTGTGTTTTCGAAGATAGAGACGACCTTCTTGCTGAACCCATAAGCTCTAAGGGGTCTGGAATTATTTCAACGATGACAAAAGGTAATGGGTTCGTTGTCGTTCCAGAAAACAAGGAAGGACTTGCAGAAGGAGAGATTGTCTCGGTAAGCTTGTTTGGTGGCATAGAGAGGTGACCAGAAAGAATGTTTAGGAAACTCGTGACTCTCGATGAGGCTCAACAGATAATCCAAAATCATCTTAGAGCAAAATCGTCAAATATTGAGGAAATTCCATTGCTAGAAGCCCACAATCGCGTTCTCGCCAAAGATGCGATCGCCACCCTAGACATTCCTCCTTTCAACCGTTCAACAGTCGACGGATACGCTGTCAAGGCTGAAGACACGTTCGGCGCAGAGGAAAACAGATCTTCAAAGCTGAATGTTCGCGGAACAGTGAGCATAGGAAAACTGCCCAGAGCGAAAGTTGCCTCTGGAAAAGCAGCCGAGATCGTTACTGGTGCGCCTATGCCTGAAGGTGCAGACGCGGTGGTTATGGTTGAAGACACAGAACGAAAAGGCAATTTTGTCCATGTATTTGCTGCTGTGGCTAGGGATGAAAATGTCATGAAGGCTGGCTCAGACATTCGGAAAAGTGAGACCGTTTTGAAGGCTGGACAGTTGTTGGGTTCTCGGGAGATAGGTGTTTTGGCTGCGGTGGGGATCGCGAGAGTGAGAGTTCATGCGGTTCCTCGTGTGGCGGTTCTTTCAACAGGCGCTGAGATTACTGAGCCGGGTGATAGACTGCCCTCTGGAAGGATTTATGATATAAACGCTTACAGCTTGAGTGCAGCAGTCTTGGAGAGTGGTGGAAAGCCCATTTTGATGGGCGTTTTCCCAGACGATAGAATCAGACTGAAGAAAGCATTGGAGGAAGCGTTGGATGTGGCAGATGTCATTGTCACCTCAGGTGGCGTTTCCGTGGGTCCCAAGGACATCATGCCACAGACCGTGGACTCTCTTGGAAAGCCCGGCGTGATTGTTTCAGGAATCGCAATCAAGCCGGGAAAACCCGCGACAGTGGCAATAGTAGATGGAAAACCGATTTTCTCGCTTCCGGGTCATCCGACCTCTGCGCTGCTGGTTTTTCATTTGCTTGCTCGCCCGATTATTGCCGAAATGGCCGGAAGAAGAACAGAAAGAAGTCTAGAGGTGAAAGCTTTCGCTGGAATGAGGATGTTCTCCGCAAGAGGGCGGAGGACGTTTGTTATGGTCAGGTTACGTAGAGACAAGTCGGGCCTTCTGGTCGCTGATGCTGTTGAATCAGGACAGTCAGGAGCTATTACGACTCTGGCGAAGGCTGACGGGTTTGTTGAGGTTGCTGAAAACCAGCAGTTTATCGATGCTGATGAGGAAGTTGTGGTCCGGCTTTTCAGAAATCAAGAGAAAGCAGTTTCTTAGCTTTCCAGCTTGACTCGTTTGTTCACTGCGTAGGCGGTCGCAATCCATGTTAGGACAAGATAGGCTAGCATGCTGATTCCAATGAGCAGGTCTGCCAGAAACATGAAGTAGATCATGTACAAGGCAAGCACCGTGACGACAAGGAAAAGGATCACAACCAGATACAGTACCCAACTTCTCTTCATGAAGAGCCCATATGCTGTGACTAGGCTTAGAATGCCGACTATGCCGACAACTGGCATGTAATTGACGAGGGGCAACACTCCGAGGCTAACTATTCCTGTGATTATGTAAAAAACCGAGACCAAGAACAGACCCATGTTTTCGATTTTTAGTCTAGATCCAAGTGACATCGTCCAATTCGCCTTTAACCCTATTGCATAACCAGCAACGTTAATAAATTTAATGTTTAGAGGTTTTCAGCATACTATATCTGAAGATCCTGAAGCTAAGCTTTTCATGAAACCTCACGGTAGCCACATTTTCAAATAACACCGTAAGCCTAACAGCAAGCGTGCATTTGGCGTCTAGCTTATGACTTTGCTGCCGTTAGTTAGCGAAAAGGTTTAGAACTCATCAACGAATAAGCAAATTCCCAGGAGATGAAAAAGCAGTTATGAGCCACCGTGAGCTTTTTGTGTCTCAGTCAAACGTCTTCAGCGGCTTCCAGAAACCTTTCGAAAAGGCAGATTATGCGATATTGGGAGTGCCTTTTGACGTTACAAGTACGTATCGAACAGGTGCCAGGTTTGGACCTACCGCGATCCGACAAGCTTCACTCAACATCGAGACCTACAGCTTCCGAACAGGCTTCGACGTTGAAGACATACGCCTACACGACTTAGGCGACTTACACGTATCCACGGACACAGGGAAAACGTTGGAAAAGGTTGAGCTGGTCACAAAGGATGTTCTGGAGGCAGGGAAGACTCTGGTTACTATCGGCGGTGAGCATACGATAACGTTGGGCATCATGAAAGGTTTGGGTGTTAGAGCGAGGAAAACGGCGATAGTGAGCTTTGATGCGCACTTGGATTTGCGCGACGAGTTTATGGATCTTGAGCTTTCGCACACGACTTTCATGCGAAGAATAAGTGAGACGGTGAAGCCTGCCACAATCATCGAGGTTGGAACCAGAGCGGTCTGCAAAGAAGAGCTGGTTTATGCAAAAAAGGCTGGAATAGAGTTCTTTACGACAAGGCAGATCAGAAAAGGAGGAACCCAGCAGATCACAGAACGACTCAGAGAAAAGCTTGCAGAATATGATAACCTTTACGTTTCAGTTGATATGGATTTTCTTGACCCTGCATACGTTCCGGCAGTCCAAAACCCGGAATCAGACGGTCTCGAACCATGCTGCCTGCTTGACATTCTTGAAGGCATTTGCGATAGGCGTGTGGTGGGTTTTGACGTGCTCGAAGTCGCGCCGAACTATGACCAGGGGATTTCAGCGATCTGCGCTGCAAATGTGATTTTCGAGATTCTGTGCAACTTGGAGAAATCGCGGAAAGCATAGGCACAATGAAGGAAGTAGGAAGGATATTGTAACGAAAAATCAGCCAAAGCCACGAAGAACAGTTTGAGGCCTGCAATTTCGGGTTTCTACTCTTTCAGCAGTTTTGCGATGAAGAATCCGTTGCACTCATGAATGTGTGGATAGAGCCTTTGGCACCTGTCTAACCCCCTTAACCCGGGTAGACCCAGCGTTGGCGTGATTTCAGCAAGTGAGAACTCCGGATGCTGTTTCAGGAATTGCTCTATTATCATTTCGTTTTCTTCAACGGTTATGCTGCATGTGGAATAGATCAGCGTGCCTCCTGCCTTTACGTTTTCTGCGCTTTTACCCAGCATTTGCCGTTGAATTTCTGCCATCTTGCCGATTGAACGTGGTCTGATCCGCCATTTGGCAGAAGGCAACTTCCCAAAGGTGCCCGTGCTTGTGCATGGGGGATCTAGAACAACAACGTCAGCTTCCAGCTTGAAAGGTAGTGAGCGGCATGCATCTGCGATTACTGGTTCAGCAATCATAGCACCCATGTGGGCGACTTCTCGTTTCCAGTCGCGCATTCTACGTTTTGAATAGTCTATAGAGTAGACCATGCCCTTGTTTTGCATCAGTTGTGCTAGATACGTTGTCTTGGCTCCGGGTGCGGCGCAGACATCTAGTACTGTCATTTCAGATTTCGGGTTTGCGGCTTCGGATGCGAAGCAACTTGCCTTGTCTTGAATATAGAACAGACCCTCTTTGCATGCTGTGACGACCGCTAAAGGCTGCTTGGAGCCAATAACCTTGTAGGCATATTTCAACCCTTCAACTTTCTCAACCTTTATCTCTTCTTGAGCAAGTCTCTGCAGAATCTCGTCTTGACCTGCTTTGAGCGTGTTCAGCCTTATGTAGGTCGGTGATTGCTGCATATCTGCTTCCAGCATGACTATTGCTTCGGGTCTGCCAAAAATTCTGAAGCAATACTTGACAAACCATACAGGGTGGAAGGTTTTGAGGGCGATTCGCTGTTGGTCGTTTGTATTGGCGTAGACTACTGCAGGATCCTGTGTCAGCAACGTGCCCAGCATGGGTTCGGCTTTTTGCAGGGTTTTCCATCCGAGGATGGCCCGACCGAGTCCAGCTATGTTCGCGGCTTCCTCGAGGTCAGTCTTGTTCCAGTTCTCGGCTGCTCTAGTTTTGTAAACGTAGAGGCGCAAGAAAGCTTGTAAACCTAGGCTGTACTCGTCAATCGTGTCGGGTTTTATGGTATTGTTTATAAATTTGTCTATGAAGTTCTGTCGCCTTACCGTTTCAACCACGAGTGAATGAGCTAGTCTTGCAGCGTTGTAGTCGGTAACATTTAGTTGTTTGACGGTTCTTGCGAGAGCCAGACGTTCACTGAAGTTCTGCATCTGCATCCAGCTCAAGGTTTCTATTGCCAGCATCCAAGCATCTCGAAGCAAACGCATCACCAGACTAGAACAGTTGCTGGGATGTAGATAAAAGTAAAGGTTTTAGTCACGATCTCTCAATTGCTTTCAGGGGAACGAAAGAGATCGGTTCCAAAAGCACGGCCTTGCCATGCTGGCTATCCTTTCTGAAAAGCTGATAGATTCAGCAATTTGCGACAAAAGACCGTTGAAGCTTAGGACTGGCTAGGATGATAGAAAAGGATCGTCTTCGAAGGGATTCTATGATGAAGGCGATTGGCGCGTATCAAGCAACCTGTTGTCATTTTTCCGAAAATGCTTGAGAAACTGAAACAATAGCAGGGGTGAAGTGGGAGGGTGGGAGGGGGGTTCCCCAGTTCGTCGGTGACTGGGGATTCGGGGGGGGGGGATTTATGAACCAGGGGCGTATGCTGAGTACATGAACTGGTTGCCTTTTGAAGACACTAGTTTGACCTGATAGTTGTTTCCTCGGGCGACTGTGAGTGAGGTTATGTTCAGCACAAGGCCCTTGTTTGCTGAGATTGTTCCACCAGATGGCAATGATGGCGTCGTGGTGGTTTTCTTGACGTTGTTTACCCATGCTTCGTTCATGGTTACTGGTGAGGTCCCGGTGTTGTTCACTGTTACTGCGATCCAGCCAGTTCCTGAGCCAACGCCGAACGCCAAGTTTGTTATCTGTATTTGTTCTGTGGCCATGAATGTGAATGTGAGGGCACCCATCCAAGCGGCTACTGCGATACTGACGGCAACCGTGACGGCTATCAGTATGATTGATGCGACCACGGGGCTTAGGGCTTTTCTGCTCTTCAGGATTTTCATTTTCTTGATTATACCTCCTTATGTATCGACATTGTCTAACTAGAAAGCTAGGCAACATATAAATCTTACGACTTCCGACACAAGATTCGAAACCAACTCGGAACCCGAACATTCCTGAAAAACATAAGAACCTACAACAGACCCACACAAACGTCATGCTTGCCGCTGCAATGTCGTTCATGAAGCAGCCTACATTGGTCTTCACCGAAGCTTCACGTGCCAACCAACAGAACCCCTTGTTGATCTACTTGGCCAGAGTAGGACACTTGCTGGCATTACTGATGCTGCTCAAGGTGTCAATTGCAGGCACCTAAGCTTCTTCAAGCAATAAAGCCCATAAGCCTAGGACAGACGTCAGCGTATTGACAAGACTAGAGTCTCCGTCGGACAAGCGACAAGTATAGCCCAGAATGCTGCTATTTTCAGGGTCTATCTTGTTTTGGGGTGTGATTATTCTGGCTGGCTGATTTTCTCGATTTTGAAGGCAGAAACATTTCCGGTTACAGCGTCTATTTTGAATTTTAGCTTCTGTTCAAAATAGTTTGCTTCCACATTCCATGATCTACTGTTCTCGTCATATTTGGCTTCGTAGAAGGAGGTTGGTATAGTGTATCGCCACATTGATTTCGCTGCTTCGATCGCGATCTCCTTGGCTGCTTGTGCGTCAACAACACGTGGTTCTTTGCTCATTCAAATTCCTCATGCGGCCTCTACAATTAGAAATGTTTGCTTTGAATTTGTTTTAAAGGCGGTTTTGGAGGCATGGGCTTTTTGAGTTTGCCTTTTTCAGATTCTCCACGTATTCCTTTTCGCCGGTCGCCTTTGCAAGATGTTGGTTTGCATTCACAAACTGTAGGATGTGGTATATTGATTCTTCGCCTGTGAGCTGATCCCTGAAGTAGCATCCTTTTTTGATGCCGTTGGGTTTCAGGCTTTTCAGGTAGCTTACGGCGTAGCTGCAGTGTCCAACGATTTCGCATGAAACACATCTAGACCAATCTTCTGGATAGATGCACGGGCCGCAAGTCAAGTGGCAAGCTCTTTTTCCCGGATGCAGAATGACCTTGACCTCGTCTCCACATCTACAACAAGCGTTTTCCCATGTTTCAGACTTTGACATCCTCTCATCTCTACTTCTGCACAATAAATATTTTACATGAAAACTCGACTATAAAGCTTTCCTATACTATTGTAAATAAGAAACGGTAGAAAAGCAAAGGTATTTCCAAGCATTCATTTGGGAATCTTCAATGCAACAACGAATAATCTCTAGTATAGGTTCGCATAGACTGGCATTGGATGCTCCCTGCATCGCTTCATGATTTGGTCTTCGGGAATGCTCCAGATTTCAACTGGAAGATTGTTTCATAAGTGTTATAAAGTGATATAACACAATAGCACATGGAGAGATAAAAACTTGTTGCGGAAAACGGTTTCTAACCTAATGTTAGCATTGTTGCTTGTAGGCACTATTGCTTTCACAACTGGCAGTTCCATAAAAGAAACAGCTGCGTCTGGCGAAGGTTCAATTGACTGGTGGCCCATGTTCCATCATGACGCAAATCGCACCGGCTATTCCAGTTCCAACGTGTCGATGCCCATTGTCCTATTGATGCGATCTTCAATGACGGGTGACAAGATCCGGTCTTCGCCCGCAATTACTAATGACACCATCTATGCATGTTCCTTGGATGGCTACGCGTATGCGTACCGTGGCAAACCGCCATACTCACCCGCACCTATATGGCAAAGTAAAAAACAATACGGATCTATTCGCTCGTCTCCCTGTGTTGCTACGAACAAGGTTTACTTTGGGTCAGACGATAAACACATTGTTGCTTTAAATGCTTCAGATGGCCGCGAGATATGGAACTACACAACAGGAGGTGCAGTGAAGTCTTCACCTGTTGTGGTTGATGGTGTTCTTTATATTGGCTCTTCTGATGGTTACCTTTATGCGTTGGATGCTTCAACAGGTTCTGAAATCTGGAGGTATCGCGTCGCTTTTCCGGTTGAGTCTTCACCTACGGTTTTTGATGACACGATATTCTTTGGTTCGAACGATAGTAGAATCTATGCCTTGCAGAAGAATGGAAGAATAAAATGGTTTAGTGAAACTGAAGGGGCGATTGTTTCTTCGCCTGTTGTAGCGGGTGGCAGAGTGTTTGTGGGTTCATGTGACAACAGAACTTATGCCTTTGACATTTCTACTGGAGACCAGATATGGAACTACTCTACTAATGGACCTATTGTCTCTTCGCCTGCCGTTGCCCATGGTGACGTATTCATAGGCTCTAGTGACAAGAACATTACTGCTCTCTCCATGACAGGCCAATTCAAATGGAACTTTACCACTCATGGACCTGTTACTTCTTCACCTGCCGTAACTGCAGATGGCAAGGTTTTCGTATGTTCCGCTGATGGGAAGATATATGCTCTTGATGCCACGACAGGTGGTCCTATTTGGAATTATTCTTGTGGAAGTGGTTCTTCTCCTTCAATAGCAAACGGCATGGTTTCCATAGGATCGGACGACCGTTGCGTCTACCTCTTTGCAGGAAACAGACCGCCGGTAGCAGATTTTACTTCTAACCCACAAGAGCCGATTGTCACGCAACAAGTGATTTTTGACGGTTCGGGAAGCTCTGATCCTGACATTGGAGACAACATCACAAAGTATAGATGGGATTTTGGAGATGGCACCAACATTCACAGCACTGACAAAATCACTTCTCACCAGTACTGCGCCGCTGGAACATATCCCGTGACTCTTACCGTGTGGGACAAACACGAGGCTAGCAACACTACTAGACCTCTCCCACTGAATGTTAGCGAAGCTTGGCCTATGTTTCGACATGACCCTATGCACATGGGACTCTCTACTTCCAAAGCACCACTCAACAACATCACGTCATGGCCACCGTTTCAAGTAGGATCTAACGTAAGCGGCGATAATTACATGTATCCTTCACCAGCTGTTGCTGGAGATACCGTCTTTATGGCTTCCATGAATGGCACAAAGGGTGTTCTGTATGCCTTATCTACCGATGGGGAAATGAGATGGAGCAGAGACCTTCCGGACAGAGTCTATTCCAGTCCTTTAATCGTCGATTATAAGGTGTATGTTGGTTGCGACAATGGGTACGTCTATGCTTTCCGCACGAGTGATGGAGTGCCTGCCACGACTCTGCTGATAAGTCCTGACAACCGTATACGTTCGTCTCCAGCTTCTAATGGCAGAAAGATCTTCATAGGATCCGATTCAGGGTACGTTTATTCCATTGATAAGATTACAAACACCATACTTGCCAGCCCGTACCTCGGTGGCCCGATTCTTTCTTCGCCGGCGATTGCTGATGGCAAGGTTTTTGTGGGCACAAACCAAGGCAAGATATACGCGCTCAACGAGACAACTTTGGGCATCGTCCGGCAAAATGCGACTGGTGGCGCAATCATGTCTTCTCCAACGGTTGTAGACGGCACAGTATTCATTGGTTCACGGGACAACCATGTGTATGCGTTCGATGCAAAGACGCTTAATCAAAAGTGGAAGTACTCAACTACTGGTGATGTGGATTCTTCGTCCGCTGTGGCAAACGGAATAGTCTTCGTCGGCTCTAATGACGGCAACGTGTATGCCCTGAATGCGACAAATGGCCAGTACATGTGGAGCCGGCCCGTAGGTTCCATAGGGTGGTCTTCGCCGGCCATTGTAGAAGGAAAGGTTTTTGTCGGCTCAAAGAACAAGAGAATCTACGCTCTGAGCATCACTGACGGTTCAGAGGTGTGGAGCTACCAGACTAATGGATCAGTGGAATCGTCGCCTGCCATTCTTAACGACACCCTCTACGTTGGTTCGCAAGATGGATTCCTTTACGCTTTTCACAGTGAAGCTCACAACGTTGCAGTCTTAGACGTTACTGCGACACCGACCACCGTGCTTCAAGGAAGACTTGTCAACATAAGCGTGACTCTGAAGAACGAGGGGTCATTCGACGAGACTGGTATAAACGTCACCGTCACCTATGACAGCATAAATATCGATAGCCGTCTCATGAATCTCACTCGCGAAGAACGAACGACCCTAGCTTTCTCATGGGATACTTCAGGCGTTCCTTTTGGAACCTATACCATAAACGCAAGTGCTACTCTTGCGGGTGACATCGACCCATCCGATAACATTAAAACAGGCGGCACTGTTACCGTAGCGTCTTCGGTGCACGACATAGCAGTCATAAACGTTAACAATTCCAAGACTGGGTGTCTGCCGATGCCGGTTGTCTGCCAGAACTACTCCGCGCGCGTATACGTGACAGTTGGAAACCCAGGCAATTTCACGGAGACTTTCAACGTCACCGTTTCTTGCAACACGACTATTTTTGCATCACAGAACGTCACCTTAACCAGCGGAAGCATCATGGTTGTCACTTTTGTTTGGAACACCTCGGGTTTTGCCAAAGGCAACTATAGTTTAAGCGCTTGCGCTTGGCCTGTTCTAAACGAGACGTACACGGCGAACAACAACTTCACCGACGGCATCATACAAGTATGTCTTGTGGGCGATGTGAACGGCGACGGAATAGTCGACTTGAAAGATGTCTTCGCAGTTGCCAAGGCTTTCGGCACTACCCGACAAGGACCCAACCCTCCAGGCCGCGCGTACAGCCCCAACCTAGACATAAACGACGACGACAAAATAGACCTCAAAGACTATTTCGCAACGTGCAAGAACTACGGCAAAGAAGATCCATAGCTCTCTTCCTTTTTTTATTGAGGATTCGGGTTTCACTCAAACATCCGTTCTGCTCGGCCTATTGTGAAATACTGCGGCGAGATGCTTCGTACTGCCAGATGAGCGGAAGTAGGTGTGAAGCCACTGCCAATCTGCACCCAGACACAGAACTAATCGGAAAGCCCTTTGAAGCCGAGGTACGCAAAACCGAATCCATATACAATGGAGGGGGAATCAAGAAAACTAGGGAGGAAAGAGAGTGCCGAAGAGGCTGAGCTCCTTCTCAGGGATCGGATTCTGCTGGGGAATAAGCAATAAATAGGATGGTGCAGTTGCTTACTGTGTTGGTGTTTCGAATGGGGTATTTACAAACAGAACCCTAAACGTGTTTTGAAACCTAGACAACACCCTAGAAACCCCGTAACCGTTCCGGAAAACAAGAACAAGGAAAGAGAGCTTTCAACCACAGACCACCGCTTGATCGGCCAACAACTGGACCTGTTCAGCATAAGCGAGGATGTAGGCGCAGGTCTTGTGCTTTGGCATCCTAAGGGAACGTTGATTCGCAACCTGATACGCGACTTTTGGGAGCGAGAACACCAGAAAAACGGCTACCAGCTCGTTACTACACCGCACATTGCACGTGAGGAGCTTTGGCGAATCTCAGGACACTTGGACTTTTACAGGAGGAACATGTATGTTTTCAGGAAAGCAGGTGAAGGCTACGTTGTCAAACCCATGAACTGCCCCTTCCACATCCAAATCTACAAAGCCAAAACCAGAAGCTACAAAGACCTTCCTCTACGCTATGCGGAATGGGGCACGGTTTACCGTTACGAGCGTTCAGGCACGCTTTGTGGGCTTTTGCGTGTTAGAGGCTTCACACAGGACGACGCACACATATTCTGCACGGCCGAGCAAGTTGAAAACGAAGTGCTCAAGCTACTGGACTTCACTAAGCATCTGCTGCAGAGGTTCGGCTTCAAAGAATATCGCGCAATCCTTTCAACTAGAGACCCGAATCGGCCAGAAAAGTACATGGGCTCACGGCAAAGCTGGATTCATGCTCAGAAAGCGTTAGCCAACGCTCTGAAACAGAAGAAAATCCCGTACCGGGAAATGCCTGGCGAGGCTGTGTTCTACGGACCGAAGATTGACTTGAACATTGTTGATGCTTCAGGCTGCGAATGGCAGTGCACGACGATACAGTTTGACTTCAACCTGCCCAAACGCTTCAACGTGTGCTATGTGGGATCAGAAGGCAAGGAACACGAAGCAGTCATGATACACCGAGCGCTGCTTGGTTCTATAGAGCGTTTCTTTGCCATTCTGATAGAGCACTACAGGGGCAGTTTTCCAGCATGGCTTGCGCCTACGCAGGTAGCAGTTTTGCCCATAAGCGTTGAGCATGTGCAGTATGCTGAAAAGGTTCATGAGGAGCTGTTGGCACGAAGCATCAGGTCCGAACTTGACACTACAGATTCGACCATAAGCTACAAGATCAGACAAGCAGAAACCCAGAAAATCCCCTATATGGCAATCTGCGGCAAACGCGAAGCCGAAACAGGAAAGACCGCTGTGAGAAAACACGGAAAGGGTAACATTGGTCAGATGACGACAGAAGAACTCGCTACAACGATCAAGAACAAAGAAAAGCAATAGCATTCAAAAATAGTCAGACTACGGATGGTAGAAACGCCTCCATTTTCTGATGTTATGCTACCGTACGGTTTTTCTATAATGGTGAACGTTTGCATGAGTCCAAGATGAAAGTGTTACTTGATGGCAGAAGAGTGGGCAATAGATGTTGCCTGCTGTTTCGAGAACAGAGTTTGCTTCACAAAAAGAGGATTGAACAAGCAAACAATATTGCACGAATTATATCATCACCTCGTTTATGTGACGGCATCGCGCACCGCATAGTCAGGAAGAGAAAGCCAACGCTTGAAGAAGAAGCCGAAGAAAAGGGATGGATGCTTCTCAAATAGCGTTTTAGCAGAGGTGCGCGCTAGTCCCAAAAAGAAGAGGATGATTTCATGTGTGCTTTCCAAAGTTCTTGCCTACGATAAACACGTCTTTCAAGTCGACTTTGGCGTCCTCGTTTAGATCTGCCAAGAGATTCCAATTGAGACTCCCAGGGGATGATCCAAAGGCCTTGTAGACAAGGAACGCGTCTTTCAAGTCCACTTTACCATCTCCATTTACATCTGCAGGCAGTCCAACGTGTATGCGTGGCGTCGTAATGACAGTGAATGGCCCGAAAATCTCGGCGACGGTAGCTGACCATTCTTGAGTGACCCCTCTAGAGGCGTTGCCTAGGAAGGATACAAGAGAGGTCATGGTGCCGTTGATTTCTCCTTCCACAGTCAAGTTATATGGACCTGCTCCCGTTCCAACAATGCTAACTACATAGGTGCCATTCTGGGGATATGGTATAGATGCAGTCTGTTCCGAGTTTACGGAGAAAGTTGCGTCGGGGATCTCATTGATCACTTGTCCAGTGTTCGGGTCGATCCCTAGATGCCGGCCTGCGGGATCCGTGATGTACAAGTTCGCATACGATCCAAGAATTACATGCAGCTCCGGTGATATAGTCGAAGGAGGAGCCATCCATGTTTCAAGAGCCAAGATGGCTTCAACCGTTGCCATCGTATCAGGCTCCTCCGAATATGTTGAAGCCCAACGTCCATCAGGTGCTTGACTAAATATCAATTTAGCTGTCATTAGTGCGCGCCAGACCAGTCCTTGGTTCACAATTACGTAACCTTTTGCAACCGACATTAGAGTGTAATAGTAGAAGTAGTTGCCTCTGCCATAGTTTTCATCCACAGATGCATGGGCCTGTAACCATCTCACTCCGTCACTTATCGCGCTGTCAAGCGGTACCGTCGCACCATCAACCGTAACCGAGCTGACGTGTGCACGGCACAAGCCTAGACACCAAACTCCAGCTCCAGTCATACTTTCATATGCAGAGCCCTGAAGGCCCCAAGGCCTATATTCGAAGCCATAATCATTAGCGCCAGCCCAATATGGATTGTACCTAGAGTCTTCCAAGCATCTTATCGTGAATAGGGCAGCGTTTTTCCAAACATCCGTTGGGACTGTGGATATTCTTGAAGTGTCCGCAGCTGCAAGAGCTAGTACTGCAAACTGAGTGTTTGACAGATCAGCCCAATTGGAATGCGGATAACCCCATCCCCCATAGTGCGGGTTGTCGAGAGCATAGTTGTATCCATCAGCTGCAACTCCAACGCATTGGCTCCTGAGCAAATAACTCACAGCATCGTTGACAACAGAGTCCAGATTCGTTCCACCGGATGGAGCATAGCCTAAGCTTCTGCCCGCGACAAGCGCAAGAATTGCCATAGACGTGTCGTAGACACCGTTTTCTTCGCGCCCGCCTGTAGCTGGAGTGCTTATAGCACCGTTGCTAGCCCTTTGGCTGACTATCCAGTCCAGAGCTTTCCAAACGTCAGGATCTGAATGCACTAGAATAGCGTCGTTCAAGAAGGCCAAAGCAGCCAGTGAAGTTATCCCCACATTCTCGGTATCCCCATAGGACCAGGACCTGTCAGGGTTTTGGTCAAAGCTTAGCCAGCTCAGACCATTTTCGATTATACCCGGCGGCTTGTATTCGACCCAATCTACCCTCATATTCGAATCGGTAGTTGGACGATCCATAGGATCTCCAAATTTGAAATCATTAGGAGCATACCACAAGTTGAATTGCAGTCTCGCAGGATGAGTGGGAATGTGTGCGGAGTCAGGGCCCTGCCACAGATCGATCCTACTGCCTGACAAGTCATAAATGAAGAATTTCACCGAATCTGAATCCCAAGTAAAACCATACGTATAGTAATTCGTGGATGCATCATAATCGCTTATCGTCTTGGTCAACCACTCTTCATGGCGCAACTGTCCGAGTGCATATGCGTCCTCTCCACCAGGCGGAGTCTGCCATACTTCACCGGTCCTTAGGTAGATCAATCGTGTGGTTTTAGAGAAGCCATCGTGTTCATGTTCATTTAGATGCTTTGTCCAGACAGACAGGTAGACTAGCTGTGTAGTCGCACCAAGTATTTCGAAGTCAATCTCAGTGCTTAGCCCACTACCGTCATCGCTTATCCAGTATATGAAGAAACCACTATCGAGACCTTCACCGGATCCACAGTGTGCAGCCTTGAGTCTAGCTCTGTAGGTTCCGTAGGCGAGATAATTATTGCTTATTATGTTGGGACCCCACTGAACGTTGTCGCTACCGCTTCCACTGCCTCCTCCGTCGGGATCGTCCTTTGGGTAATCAAGCTCCAACACTTTACCATCTCCTTTACCATCTTTCAGCGCGTTATTGTCTGAAACGCCTCCCGTAGCTCCAACGCCTGAGCGGTGACTGGAGCTTTTGTAGTAGAAGGCTGCTGACGAAGGTGCAGGGGGGTACATTGTGAACCAACCCTGAAAATCATCATGAAGATAAGGCAAACACGGCTCGTCGTCCTTGCCCGATTGGGCTGTTCGCACCAGACCAGATGTAGAAAGCATTGATAAACATACGACGCTTACAATCATCAGTGCTGATGCTCTTTTCACTCTCATTTCTCCCTTCTCCTCCCTAGTCCGTGAAGCATTGTTTCAGGCATTATGCATTAAAGCTTTATGGAATCATTCTCTATGCTATCAGAACCAGCCTACACAGACAGGTATTCTCATCAAATACAACATTCATCTTGCGCGCATCTGTGTCCTAAAATGGTCACAAATGGTTTTAATTCTGTTCCTCGAGTTTGGCTCACTCCTAGGCGTTTGGGTTCCGAATGGAAATCAGGAACAAGTGCAAACACCAAAAGGGGAACAAAAACCATTTAAAACAAATTTCGGAACAGGCATGCGCCCTTTTTGCACTCACTATGCCTGTTTGTGCGCGCGCTCCTGCGCGCCTGCGCGCGTGTGTGACGGTATATAGGTAGGTAGGTGCAGGTAGGTAGGAGTAGGAGTTGGCAGTAGTAGGGTAGGGGTTGGTTGGTTGGGGTAAAGTTTAATCCCATACGCACCATTCTTGAAGTGTTGCTGTTGCGATTCTCTTACAGTCTGCACGTCGTAACGGCTGCACTGATTGTTTCGATGCGAAACGCATATCAGTTAAGAGAGTGGAACATAGTTTGAATTAGGTGCCTTGGAAAAATGGAGAAATACAACAAGGTCTATCTCCTACTTTGGCTGCTCTTTTCCGCCGTGACACTGTCATTCATGATAGTATTCGTTCTCAGTATGTTGGCAGAAATGCTTGATGAAGCAACCGTGACTCTGTCGTTCTTTCTACTGTTTCTAACTTCCGAAGTCATAGGCTTCGCAATTGCAAGCTTGGCAATTGACCGCATACCTTGGCTTACAGCGTGCTCGTTGGTCAACCGCCTTCACCTGTTCCCTGATTTAGTGCGGATCAAAGTACTGCACAGAGAAGCCTGAGACCCCAAGTTCAGAATTCAACAAACCCTAGGGCAAACGGCTTTTCTCGCATCAGTGGAAGTTTGGCGAAGAACCAGACGATTGCAGCTCTTGCTGTGCTATTCTTCATCGGGT
>Ga0315279_10002026_pt1 | contig 31673 bp, 28 predicted proteins | sample YL17G06_20_MG_FD_203694 | JGI IMG/M metagenome (GOLD analysis project Ga0315279, IMG submission 203694) | Sediment microbial communities from Yellowstone Lake, YNP, Wyoming, USA - YL17G06_20 | ecosystem: Environmental > Aquatic > Freshwater > Lake > Sediment | place: USA: Wyoming | collected...
ATCCAGAGCGCCGAGCAGATGGTCAACGCACTGCGCGGCTGTGGCGGCGACGTTCAATTCACAGTCTACCAGAGCAACGAGCATGACTCTTGGACCCAGGCCTATGCCAATCCCGATCTGTACAAGTGGTTTCTCAGCCACTCGCGCGGACAGCCAGCCGCAGCAACACCCGGACCGGCTGCTAGTCCGACGGTCAAGCCATGAGCCAAGCATACCTTATTGCCAAGCGAGCGATGAACCGATGAAAAGAGCGACCACTTGGTCCCGGTGGCGACGAGCCCGGCAGGCTATTCAATCGGGTGCAGTTGCTCTTGTCTCCTCTCATGAAGCGGCGCAAGTGGTACTCCCACAGTTGACGTGGGATAATTCCGGGCGACTCCTCCAACGAAAACTCGGCCCTCTCTCCTGTTCCGACTCGCCGATTGCCGCGCCACTCGACATTCCAGAACAAAACTGGTATGCTGGCTTCCCATTCCACCGATCTCTCCCAGGGGGCAGGATGCTTTACGAGAATCTCGCGTGGTTCACCGTGCTGGGGGTCAGCCTTCTGATCGTGCGTCGGCCCTGGCGCGCCGCTCATCCACGCGTCCTCGCTTCCGTCTCGTCACCCAAACGCAAAATGCCACGGCCACACCGCCGCGCCCGCAAACATCGCCCTGCCTCGCACGCTCCGCTTGCCTACGCTTGCTCGCTCTCCGCGTCGGGCATCTCTGGCCTACGGGCGCGCGTTGCCACCCCCGCTGACACAGATAATCCGTTTCGCTCCGAGTATATGCGTTGTATATCGGCGCGGAATTGCCACCACGAACCCGAGGGCGGGAAGAACCGCGCCGCCGAAAGGCACGGCCTCAGGCGGACGTTTGTCAATACGACAACGTAGCCACAACAAAAAAGCCGGGCCATCTAGCTTGGCTACAAGTCGCCGTTGTGTGGTATCACACCGCTGCCGGTTGCCCGACTTTTGCAGGAACGGCAGACGTGATAGAATCTCCAGCGGTGTCTAACGGAATACTGCCCGAAAGGACAACCCGCCACGAAGCTAAATTGGGTAACGTATATAACCATCAACATTTACTTCCTGGGCCTCACGACGATCTCGCAAACCATGTCCCCCTTGGTGATACCGCTGCTCGTCCAGCAGTTTGTGGGCGAGGCGCAAAAAGCTACGTTCTACGGCACCGCGCGCCTCTGGACGTTGATGACGGCGCTGCTGGTGCAGGCGCTGATGGGCATTCTCTCCGACCGCAGCACCTCACGCTTTGGCCGTCGCCGTCCCTTTATCTTTGTCGGCACGCTGGCGGCGCTGGCCTTGATGGTCGTCATCGGCTTTTCAGCCGGCATGGAGGGCATGACGGGCTATTGGTTCCTGTTCGCTATGCTGATTTTGCTCCAGATCGCCTCCAACATCGGTCAGGCGGCTCAACAGGGACTTATCCCCGACCTGGTGCCCGAAAATCAGCGCGGGCGGGTCTCTGGCGTCAAGGCGCTGTTCGAAGTCCCCATCCCCATGATCCTGGTCTCTTTCACAATCGCCAAACTGATCGGCGCAGGAAATATGTGGGGCGGCATCCTGGTGGCGATGGGTGTCCTGGCATTGAGCATGATCCTCACCCTGTTCGTGCGCGAAGAACCGTTGAAGGAATCCCCCTCTGCGTTCAACTGGGCGCCTTTCCTGCGCCTGGCTCTGATGACGGCGCTGTTCACCGCCATCATCCTCGGCGTGGGCGGGGCCGTCAAATACCTTCCCGACATCTTGCAACGTTCGACAAGGCTCTCGACGACCGCACTATTCGTCGTCATGTGGGCGGCGGGACTCGCGGCGATGCTCGTCGCCGTGGCGCTGGGAGTGTGGATCAGCGTCCGCATCAGCATCGGCGGGGCGGCACGCGAGAATCCTTCCTTCACGTGGTGGGTCGTCAACCGGCTGGCCTACCTGGTGGGCGCGATCAATCTGACCACTTTCGTCGTGTACTTTTTGCAGGCGCGGCTTGGGCTGGCGAAGGAAAAGGCAGCCGGGCCGGCCGCGTTCTTGATGTTGTTCGTGGGCGTCTTTATCATGGTGTTTGCGCTCGTCAGCGGCTGGCTGTCCGACCGGTTCAGCCACAAACGGGTCGTCGCGCTCGCCGGCATCGTGGCGGCGTTGGGCACGCTCATCGCGCTGCTTTCGCCGAGCCTGACCATCATTTACGTCGGCGGCTGCTTTATCGGCGCGGCCACGGGCATGTTCTACACGGCCAACTGGGCGCTGGGCACCGAGCTGGTTCCCAAGGCGGAGGCAGGCCGCTACCTGGGCATCTCGAACCTGGCGGGCGCGGGAGCCGGAGCGATTGGCGCGTTCATCGGCGGCCCGATTGCCGACTATATCACCGTCCACGTGCCGGACGCGCCGGGGCTGGGCTATGTGCTCCTGTTTGCCATCTATGGCACGCTGTTCCTGCTCTCCATCGTCGCCCTCACTCGCGTGCGCGAACCGGCTCGGGCATAACGACCATCTTCCACATCAGCACGACCTACCCTTACGTGTTGGGTTGGCGGGGATCAATCTGAATGATCCCATTTTTGGCCAGCCAATCCACCGATTCGTGGACAGCCTGCAGCGAACTGTAGCGAGGACGGTAACCCAGCAATCGCTGAGCCTTGGCAATGCTGCAATTGGGGCTATGCGCGATGTGGTCCCAGGTGGCGGCTGCTTCTTTTTCGGAGACGGTGGTACGCCATTCGTCCCACGGCACACAGCGCAGATGAGCGGGCTGGCCGAACCAGGCCGCCACCGATTCGGCGTACCCTCGCAGCGTCAGCGCCGCCGGCGAGACCACGTGGAAACTCTCGCCCACTGCGCTGCCCCAGTTCTCCAGCGCCTTCACAAAGGCCTGGGCCACATCGTCGGCATGGACGTGATGCACGGTCTCCATGCCCAGGTTGGGCAATGTTAGCTCTTCGCCTCGCGCCAGTTTCTCGAACACCTGCGGAGTAAAGTGGCCGGCCGGGTTCAGCGGCGCCCAGCCCGGTCCCACGATGTGGCCCGGATGTAACACGGTGGCGGGGAAACCATGCCGCCGGGCTTCGTTCAACAAATAGGCCTCAATGGCAGCCTTCTGAATGCCATATTCGCCAAAGGGACGGCGGGGCTTCTCTTCGGTGACGGGCACCTCCACACTGGGGCCATGCACCCAGATGGTGCCGCAGCTTATAAAGTGCTGGACCTGGCCGCGCAGCGCCTCCACCAGGTGCCGGGCGCTCTCCGCCGTGAAGCAAATCATATCAATGACCACGTCCGGCTGCAATTCACGCACGCGCTGTCCAAAGGTGCCGGTGGCTTCTTCAGCAGCGCGATCTATCACCCGGCGCTGCACCGACTTCCAGGCAGCATGGGGCTGATAAGGCTCATGCTGACCACGGCTCATACAAATGACTTGATGACCGGCTTCCACCAAGCGGGGCACTAGAAAAGTGCCCACGTGTCCGGTGCCACCCAAAATCACGATGCGCATGATGACCTCCCAAGTGACTCTCCGCTTTGAAGCAGAGAAGGTTCCAAGCATATCCATCTTATACTTGCCAGCCCTTGTTGTCAACGTTCCGCCGACGACATACCGGCCAGAATCTTCGCCATGGCCCGAGCATTGCGCCAAGTGATAGTATAATAGCCCCAAATAGATTTGGCGGTCAAGATGTCAACACCCACGATCCACATCCGCAATCTCTGCAAGACCTACATCGTCACCGAGCGTGAGGCCGGCGTGGTGGCCGCGCTGCAGAGCCTGGTGCGCCGCCACACGGAACAAGTCATCGCCGTGGATGGCCTCACCTTCGACGTCGCGCCGGGCGAGATAATCGGCTTTCTTGGCCCCAATGGCGCGGGCAAGACGACGACGCTCAAGATGCTGTCGGGCCTGCTGCATCCCACGGCCGGCGAGGTGACCGTGTTGGGTCACGTCCCCTGGCGGCGCGAAAAGACGTTCCTCCGGCAAATCACACTCGTCATGGGCCAACGAAACCAGCTCGTGTGGGACATCCCCGCAATTGACTCGTACGAGCTGAACCGAGCGATCTACCGCATCCCCGCCCAAGACTATCGCCGCACACTCGACGAACTAACCGACCTATTGGAATTGGGGCCGCTGCTCCGCAAGCCGGTGCGCAACCTTTCGCTAGGCGAGCGCATGAAGTGCGAGATCGCGGCAGCGCTCTTGCATCGCCCCCAAGTGCTGTTCCTCGACGAGCCAACCATCGGACTGGATGTGACGATGCAGCGCCGTATCCGCACTTTCATCGCCGAGTACAATCGCCGCTATGGAGCGACGGTGCTGCTCACCAGCCACTACATGGCCGACGTAGAAGCGCTGTGCCGCCGCGTCATCGTCATCCATCACGGCAAGTTATTGTTTGACGGCGAGTTGGCCGGCCTGGTGCAAAGTTTTTCGGCGCACAAAACGATCACCGTGCAGTTGGGAGATTGCGAGACCGACCTGTGGTCGTATGGCGACGTGGTGACATGCGAGGACGGTTACGTGACGCTGCGCGTGCCGAAATCCGAAACGGCCCGCGTCACCGAGCGGCTGCTGGCCGATCTGCCCATCATTGACCTGACGGTCGAAGACCCGCCGATTGAAGAAGTGATCGAACAAGTGTTTGCGCAGGAGGCCGTGTGAGAGACTTGTTGGAAGTTTACGTCCAACAATTCAAAACAACGCTCGCCACGCAGGTCCAATATCGCGCGGCGTTGGTGATTTGGCTCATCGGCCACATTTTGGACCCCGTCATCTACCTGGTGGTGTGGGACACAGTGGCTCGCTCGAGCGGCGGCCGCGTCGGCACATTTTCTACCGGAGACTTTGGCGCATACTTTATCTTGCTGATGCTCGTAAACCACGCCACCTTCACCTGGATCATGTACGAATACGACTATCGCATCCGGCATGGGGACCTGTCGTTCGCCCTGCTGCGCCCCATACACCCTATCCATGCCGACATCGCAGATAACGTCTCGTTCAAGCTGATTACGCTCATGTTCATGCTTCCCATCGCCGCCGGCCTGGCGATTGTATTCCGGGCCACGCTGCCCCTCATTCCGTGGGCACTGGCGGCATTTGTGCCAGCGCTGCTGTTGGCGTTCATCGTGCGCTTCTTGGTGGAATGGACGCTGGCGATGGTAGCGTTCTGGACCACGCGGGTAAGTGCCATCAACCAGATGTACTATGTCGCGGCGTTGTTTCTCTCCGGGCAGGTCGCGCCGCTATCGCTGATGCCATTCCCCATCCAGGTCGTGGCAACGCTGCTGCCGTTCCGTTGGATCATTGGTTTCCCGGTTGAATTGCTGCTGGGACGCCTGACGCCCGGCGAAGTGTTGATGGGATTCGCGGCGCAAGGGGTCTGGCTGGCGATCGGTCTGGCATTGCTGAAAATTGTCTGGCGCGCCAGTGTGCGCCAATATTCGGCAGTTGGATCATGACCTACTTGCGATTGCTCTACGTTTTCTTCCGCATTGGCGTGCTGGGCGAACTCGCCTACCGCGTCAACTTTTTCGTGCAACTCTTCCAGTCACTCCTGGGGCTGGGAACGGCGTTGGCAGGACTGGCGGTGATCTTTACTCATACCGACAGGCTGGGTGGCTGGCGACCGGATGAACTCATCGTGTTGGTGGGCGTTTATATGCTCGTCGGTGGGGCCATCAACCTGGTGATCCAGCCGAGCATGGAGCGGCTCATCGAGTCCGTGCGGGAAGGGACACTGGATTTCACGCTCACCAAGCCGGAAGACGCGCAACTCTTGGTGAGCGTGCAGGCCGTGCAGATCTGGCAGTTGACCGACGTGGTGTTGGGGTTCGGGGTGCTGATCGTCGCGCTGATCCGGCTGGGGGCCGCCGTGGGAGTATGGCAAGCCGCCGCGTTTGGTGTGGCACTGCTGGCTGGAGGGGCTATCGTCTACAGCTTCTGGCTCATCCTTGCCACGTGCTCGTTCTGGTTCGTGCGAGTGGAAAATATCCTGGTGATCTTTCAGAGCATGTACGAGGCCGGGCGCTGGCCGGTGAGCCTCTATCCGGGGTGGTTGCGCTTTGCGCTCACGTTCGTGGTGCCGGTGGCATTTGCCACCACGGTACCCGCTCAAGCACTGACGGGCCGCCTGACCGGGCAAACGCTGTTGGGCGCGGTGGCGTTGGCGGCGGCGCTACTCGTCGGGTCGCGCCTGTTCTGGCGATTCGGAATACGATACTATTCAGGCGCTTCTGCCTGAAAGGTCAACTCGCGTGGGACATCCTTGCGATTGACTCGTACGAGCAAAGGGAGGCTTGACGTGTTCTTGATGCGTACTCTGCAGTCTAAACGGCGATTACGGATGATAGGGATCGTTGTGGCCCTCGGGTTGGCTCTTGCAGCTCGCTTCGTCTTCACCGGTCAACCGTTTCAACCCCTGTCTCTGGAAGCCCGGAATCCCGGACTAGTCCAAAACGTGGGAATTGGGTTGTTGCTGGCGGCAATAGCGTGTTCTGCGGGAGTGGCGCTTTTATCGGCGGTGAACAAACAAGATGACGAGAATGGCACTGGAACGCGCCTCCGTCTCGATGCCTGGCGCGCTGTCCGGCAAACCAACTGGCGTGGGCCGATAGTGGCGGCAGGCTGTTACGTGGCTTCGCTCGGATTGTATTTTGCCACGGGCGAGAGCCGAGTGGTTCGGTTGCTGTGGCTGATCGGGATTGTGGTTTTGCTGATCAGCCAACGCCCACTCTTGGCGATCCAGTCAGACTCGGATCACGTCGCCTGGTGGGAATGGTGGCTGGTGACGGCGGTCACACTCATCGGCTTTGGCCTGCGTTACTGGCGTTTGACTGAAATCCCTTCGCACGTGGACAACGACGTTGCCGTCATGGGAACCTATTCACTGGACATACTCCGCACCGGCCAAGCGAATTGGTTCGGCATGGCCGCGTCTCAACATTCTTTATTCTCCCACCAATTACTGGCCTGGAGTATGCGCCTGTTCGGCCAAAACCATTACGGCTTGGTCATGATCTCGGTGATCGCCGGGACATTGACGCTCCCGGTCGTGTATTTGTTGGGTCGGGAGATGTTTGGCTGGAAAGTCGGGCTGATTGCGATGGTGTTGCTGACGACCAGCTACACACATATCCATTTCAGCCGAATTCTCTTTACCCCCTTGCCCACCTTCTTCGTCACGCTGATGTTTTATTTCCTCTTCCGGGGCCTGCGTACATTGCAGCAACTATGGTTTGCGTTATCCGGGATTGCGTTGGGGCTGGCACTGTCAGTCTATTATTCCGGCCGGATCGGCCCAGTGCTTGTGCTGGCGCTCTGGGGGTGGGCTTTGCTTTGGCAGCGGCGAACCCTCTCTGCCAACTTTAGGAACTGGATCATTTTTGCGTCGAGTTCGCTGCTGAGCTTCGGACCCATGCTGGCCTACGTGCTCCGCGATTTTGGCGGCTGGGTGGGACGAGGCAATGCTGTCCTACTATTCGACCCGGCCGTGATGGCACATTCAATGAACAAGTACCAAGTCGAGACCATGGGCCCGTTGCTCCTGGAGCAATTCAAGCGCGCCTTTTTGACTTTCTACTTGTATGGCGACGAAAGCCCACACTTTGCGTATCTCGGCCCCATGATCAGCCCATTGGCATCCACGCTGCTGGCATTTGGCCTCGGCATTTGCCTGGTCCGGTTGCGGAACTTGCGACACTTTGTCTTGGTAGCCTGGATCGTCTTGACTCTGCTCTTGGGTGGTGTGCTGACTTACGATCCTCCCTATTGGCCGCATTTGGCTATCGTGTTGCCGGCCGTCGCGCTGATTGCAGCCCTCGCCGCCGAAAGGGTAGTAGAGGAACTGGCGCCTACATCGACACACTTAGGGTATTGGGCGCTCCGGCTCTTGCTGGCTGCCAGCCTGGTTTTCACAGGAGTTGTCAACTGGCTGTCGTACATTGACGCAGTGCGCGATGACGCATTGCCGAGGACCCGCATTGCCCGCTACCTCAACTCACTGCCGGCTGGCTACCAGGTTCGCCTCGTGAGCGACGACTGGACCTGGAACGATTATGCGTTTCGGTTTTTCAACCAGGATATTCCGGGGGCGAGTGTGGAGGCCGGTCAACTGCAATCTGCTCTGCCCCGCCTGGATAAGCCCACGGTATTTATCCTGTACCGGCACCCCGAGCTGGTGCCGATTCTGGAACGCGAGTATCCCGGTGGAGAGGTGAGAGAGCATCCCGATTATAATAAGGAGGTCGTCTTTCTATCGTATCGCTTTGTGCCGGAGGGATATGTGTTTCCTCCAGCAAAGCCCACTTCGCTCGACATCAGCAAGCTGCCGGGGTGGTGGCTCTTAGGGGCAGCGATCGTCGGGTGGGGATTTCTTCTATTCCAAATGTGGAGACGCCGCAAATCCGTTCAGGCAACCTTGTGAATGTCCTGTTCGATATTAACGTCGAACTATTCAAGACGACGCTCGCTGCAAGTCCAATATCGTGCGCGTTGGTGATTTGGATCATCAGCAAGCAAATCTTCTCAACCCATCCGCAATGGCACTGTTCAGAACATTGTGATACACCTGTCCGGCAGCCCCCCGCGAGTGAGATTCTCAAACACACGGCCCAACTTGTTTCGCGCACTTGGCCGGCTGCTGCCGACAAGAATTGAGTAGAGATGATAACCATGAAGAGCTACAATCGGATGACCTGGCTTGTCGTAGGATTGTGGCTTTTGTTTTGCCTGTTCACATTGAACTATAACGGCCCCTTTTTCGATGAGGGCATTTATATCACCGCCGGGCAGCGCACCCTTGAAGGCCATGCGGTCACAGATGGCTACCTGGGTTGGTTTGCCGGATCATTGCTCTGGCCGATGTTAGCGGCGTTGAGCTACCAAGTCGCCGGGCTGATCGGCACACGACTCGTCGCCCTGGCTCTGGCGACGATTGCTCTTGTTGCCACGGTGCAAGCTGCGAAAAACTTGTTCGCCCTCGAGCGGGTTTCTGGACCGCGGCCCTGTTGGCGATCAGCGCCCCGTTCATGGCCCTGGCGCGTCTGGGTGTGTACGATGTACCGGCGCTGGCCGGGGTCGCCGTCGCGTTTTGGGCTGTCACAGAGCTGCACAGGCGGGACAATCGAGTCTGGTTGGCGGTAGCTATCGGAGCGTTCGTCGTCGCCATGTTCTTCAAATACCCCATCGGGCTGATGCTTCTGCCCATTTTGGGCGTCCTGTTCTTTCTTCGCGAGACCAAGTTCATCACCGACGTCGGGATTTTCGGCTTTGTCAGCCTGGCGATCACGCTGGCCTTCATTCTTCCCCTGCGCGAACAATTCGATTACCTCATCGGCTGGCAACTGGCAAATAAACCTACCTTCGGGGTCACCCCCTTGATGGTTAGCTACAGCGTCCTTTACTGGACTGGCGCGCCGTTCCTGGTGGCCGTTGGCGGGTGGCAGGTTGCGTGGCAGGATGCCAGGGACAAACGCGGCTTGGCGGGCGTCGCCCAGGGAGTAGTAGGCACTGCCCAGGTTGCCCAGGTCTGCGCCTTCCCCTCGCCGGTCGCCATGCTTCGCATCGCGGTCAATGACTAATGCCTGCTCGTGGAACTCGATGGCCTTGCGCGCATCGCCCAGAGCGTAGTAGGCCAGGTCCAGGTTGCCCAGGTCTGCGCCTTCCCCTCGCCGGTCGCCATGCTTCGCATCGCGGTCAATGACTAATGCCTGCTCGTGGAACTCGATGGCCTTGCGCGCATCGCCCAGAGCGTAGTAGGCCAGGTCCAGGTTGCCCAGGTCTGCCCCTTCCCCTCGCCGGTCGCCATGCTTCGCATCGCGGTCAATGACCAGCGCCTGTTCGTAGAACTCGATGGCGCGGCGGGCGTCACCGAGGGCGTAGTAGGCAATGCCCAGGTTGCCCAGGAGAACGCCTTCCCCGCGCCGGTCGCCGATCTCGCGGAGAACGACCAACGCCAGAAGGCTACCAGCCTCACTATGCCGTTAGAACTGAACAGCCCTGTTTGCCAAAAGGCATCTATGTTTGCGTCTATACCAACCAGGGACGTTACTCACAATTTGCTGTTGATGCAGGGGTTGGTCCCAGCCCAGGCGCGCTCAAAATCAGTTTTACCACCTGGCAATAGTTTATAAATAGATGTATCATACATAGAATTGCTCTGCAATAATTGCGCAGTCCGCGAAATTTTTGCCTCACGCCAAGAGCGCAAAGTTTACAAGAAATTTCTTGGCGTTCTTTGCGGCTTTGCGTGAGAATATTTTGGTTGTGGCGGGAGGCCACGCTATGGCTCGGCAAAATCGTCGGGCCACGGCGCCCGGATCAGGTTAACCCTGGTTCAACTATCTTTACAAGGAATTTGAAACATGAAATTGTCATACTTGGAACTGCTTGGACACCTGGCTGCGACTCTCTCGTTCATCGGAGTCGCCATTTACGCTAACTTTCATCGGAGGATGTTGCGCCGAACCACACGAAACTCGCGCCTGCTGTACTGGCTGATTATGGCCGCCAGCGTCGCATTTGCGGTCACGAATCTGGGGCGTGTATTCTACTTAATTACCCAAGGCCCGGAGAGTGGAGAGGGAACTCTGCTGGACCTGATCGCCGAGTCGTTTATCCTTTTCCAAAGCCTGATACTGTGGTATCTGCTGGCTAGCAAGATTGTCGTTGAACGCAATGCGCATTCGTACAGTGTCCTGGCGATAGGCGCACACCCGGATGATATTGAAATCGCTGCCGGAGCAACCTTGGCGAAAATGCACGACGCGGGCTACCGGATTAACGGGCTGGTGCTGACCCACGGTGGGCAAGGGGGAAACGCCGAACGTCGCCAGGATGAAGCCATGTGCGGCGCGGATTTCCTCGGCTTAGACACCGTCCGGCTGCTTGATTTTGCCGACACCCACTTACAAGAACAAGCGGCAGACTTGGTTAAAGCCATTGAGACCATGATTAAAGAAGTGCAACCCGACATGATCCTCACGCACTCCCGCCATGACATCCATCAGGACCACCAGGCCGTCCACGAGGCCACCCTGCGGGCGGCTCGCAATCAAACTTCTATTCTCTGTTATGAAAGCCCCTCCACCACCCAGGAATTTACCCCTTCTCTCTTTGTTGAGGTGTGTGAATACATAGAGGTGAAAATCGAAGCCATCCGTGAGCATTGGGATCAGCGCGACAAACCCTACATGAAAGCTGAACAGGTGCGCGGCAAACTGGCTTTCCGCGGCAGCCAGGCCAAAGTGGAGCACGCTGAAGGATTTGAAATCATGCGGATATTATCTTCTTGTCTAGGAGGGATTTAGAATGGCTAATTTTCTAGTGACAGGCGTTGGGGGGCCGGCCGGGGGCAATGTCACCGCTTTATTGTTGGAACGCCGGCGCCAGGTGGTCGGCGTGGACATGCGGCTGCTCCAGCCGCCGAACATCCGGTTTTATCAAGTGCCGCCAGCAGATGCTTCTGATTTTCTGACGACTATTCATGCGCTGGCGGTGAAGGAACAAGTTGACCTGATTATCCCCACCGTGAGCGAAGAATTGCCGGTATTTGCGCGGGATTGGACATGGAAGGATATTCCGGTGTTGATTTCTGCGGCGCAGGCGGTTCAAGTGGCCAATGACAAGTATTTGACCAACAGACTCTTGTCCAACCAGGGAGTGTCCGTTCCTCGCTACGCGCTGCCATCCCAGGTACATGCGCCGGAAGAAGTGGCGCAGAAAATTGGTTGGCCCTGCATCAGCAAACCGCGCGTGGGACGCGGTGGCCGCGAGGTCGCCTGGCACAGCGAGGAGGATTGGCCCGTTATCGCCGCTTTGGATGACCGTTACATCTTGCAAGAATTTGCCGCGGGCGCAGATTATGCCCCCAACCTGTATATTGGCCCGGATGGTCAGTCTGTGGTCGTGACATTGCAAAAGACCGAACTGAAGGGAGGCATTGTGGGCAACGCCAAACAAGTGCAGCGCGTCCAAGCCGCTGATGTAGCCAAGGTGGCTCTCGCGGCGGCTCGCGCGGTTGGCCTGACCGGGCCGCTGGATATTGACGTCCGCCGCCGCGCCGACGAAGTGCCGGTGGTGCTTGAAATCAACGCCCGCTTTGGGGCAAACATACGCTATGCCCCGGAAGTTCTGGATGCCACTTTAGGCGCTCTTTAATATGCATATCTTGCTCTTGCTCTTTTACACGTTGAGCTTTATCATCGTGGCGATGGGGATACTGACGCTGGCCTATTACCCCCTGGCGTTGGTATTTGCTTTGCGGTCGCGCCCTGCGCCGGTGTTTCAAACCAATCCGCCCCTGGTGTCCATCGTAATCCCCGCCTACAACGAAGAAAAGGTGGTGGCGCATTGCATTGACTCTATCCTGGCATCCGACTATTCCAACTTTGAGGTGATTCTGGTGGATGATGGCTCCCGCGATGGGACGTTGGCAGTGATGAGGCGTTACGAAGCTGTGCCCAGGGTCCGGGTAGTGGCCAAGCCCAATGGCGGTAAAGCGTCGGCCTTGAACGCCGGGTACGAGCTGGCCAAAGGAGAAATCATTTTTTTTGTTGACGCCGACGGCATTTTTATGCCCGATACCATCCGGAAAATGTTGGAGGGCTTTACCAGCGCGAAGGTGGGGGCGGTCTGTGGTAACGACTCGCCGGTCAATTTGGACCGGCTGCAGACCCGGCTGATGGTCCTGCAAAACCATGTCGGCACGGCCTTTGTGCGGCGGGCGCTGGCCCTGCTCAATTGCCTGCCGATTGTGTCGGGCAATATCGGCGCTTTCCGGCGCAGTGTGTTGGAGCAGACCGACCCATCTGGTGGAGAATCCTTTGGCAAAGAAGTAGGGCGCATTTGGGAGGCACGTCAAGGCGGGCCTTTCCGGGAAGGGTTCATTGGCGAAGACCTGGAGCTGACCTGGCGTGTCCACCGCGCCGGTTATCGGGTGAACTTTGCCCCGCATGCCCTTGTCATGGCGGAAGTCGCTTCGACCATCAATAGCTTGTGGAAACAGCGCGTGCGTTGGGCGCGGGGTCTGCTGCAAACGATTCGCTTGCATGGGGATATGTTCTTTAACCTGAAATATGGCCCGATAGGATTATATTTACCGATTAACGTGGTCAACATGGTAATCATTCCCGTCCTACAATTGTCAATTATCACTTTGTTTTTAGTGTTGGTGGTGACCGGTTATAGCCCCATTGACCTGAATCTTTTCAGTCTTATCCTCTGGGTAGGCATTACGGGGGCCGTGTTGACCACCGTGTTTGCTGTCGCCCTCGACCATGCCTGGAAAGATCTTCAATATCTTTATGTAATCCCCTTGTGGGTACCGTATTCCTTAATGATGAATATGGTGATGGTTTGGGCCATCTGGCTTGAAATCAGAGGCAAAAAAGCAGAGTGGAACAAGTTGGACCGCACGGGTGTAGTTTCCCGGAGGCAAATGTGAGAAAAGAGGCTAGAATGAAACTTGGGCAAACGATATTTATCCTGCTCGTGGCGATGTTGATGGTGACTAACAAATCAACGGCAACGCTGACCCCAACTCCTCCCGCCGGTGATGCAACCGAAAAGGTGTTTCTGCCAATCATCCTCAAAGGCAAACCGCCGGCGGTGCATGCCATGCGGCTGGATTACCCGGACTGGGCAACCAGCCGTACCCTGGTAGATACGATGGAGGCCCACATGCAGCGGGCTGGGATCAACATGGTGGGTCTGGGCGCTGGTCGGGTGGAATGGACTTACTTTAAATGGGACGGCCATGAGAGTGACTGGTCGAGCGCGGTAAAAGACACCGGCATAGATTTTCTGGCTGAAGATGCCACCCGGTTTCGCAAATGGGCCCACGTTGACGCCGTTGTAGATGTGCTTGCGCCCAATTATATCAAGGCGCACCCGGAAACGGCCGCCATTTCCTTCTACGGGCAACCCAGCGAAAACACGGTCAGCACGACAGAGTTGGTAGAAGGGAACTTTGGCAAGCAGTTGTTGGCGATGGTTGAGGCTATCGCCGCCAATTATCCGGTTGACTCGATTTCGCTCACCGAACTGTTTTATCATAGCGACGGTTACGGCGCCGATGACAAAGCCTCCTACCTGGCCTATAGCGGCCGAACCGATTGGCCACGCTTGAGCGATGGCACAATTGATATCAATGACAAGTCCATTGGCGACTGGCGCACGCATGTACTCGACATTTTCTTAGACAAAATAGTCGCCATTTGCCATCAACACGGCAAGCAGTTTTTTATGGACGTGGCGCTCAGCTTGGATGATCTGACCAAAATGACGAACGAACATGGCACCAACTATAAAGTCGTGTTAGAACACACCGACCGGTTGGTAGTATGGGGCTACTACGACCTGGACAATTATCCCCCCCAAAACTTTGTGTCCATCGCCCAATTCCTGACCCAGTTTGGTAAAGATCGCATCATTCTGTCAGTGGGATTGTGGGCTCAGAATAATCAGACAGCTTCACCGGAGAGTTTTCGAGTCGCCATCCTGTCCATTCAACAGGGGGGAATACCCAACATCTGGGTTACCCCCAGTCTTTTGATGAGTGCGGAACACTGGCAGGTGTTAAACGACCTGTGGGGAAAGTAGAGACGTTGCAATGTTTCTACTTTCTACTGTGTCCTTTTAGACATCGGTACTGTAGGTCACGCTTAAAGCGTGACCTACGGGCTTTTAGGAGAGACTGTGAAACATATAATTCGCCACTGGCTCGGATTACTCCTGCTGCTCGGTCTGGTGGCTTGCCAATCCAACCCTGGCGCTAACAAGAAATTCGCTAGTGTGACCCCGGTGCGCGCTATCCGTCTAGACTATGTAAATCTGGCAGACAGCCGGAACCAGGTGACGGCGCTGGAAAGTCGAATCAAGCAAGCCGGGGTCAATATGGTGGCGGTGGGCGCCGGTCGCGCCGATTGGACTTTTTTCCCGTGGGCTGGTCATTCCGATAGCTGGTCACGCGACGTGAAAAGCGCCGGCATAGATTTTCTGGCCGAGGACAGCGCCCGTTTCGGCAAGTGGGCCCACGTGAGCGCCGTGGTAGATGTGCTGGCCCCGCTCTATATCCAGGCTCATCCGGAGGAAGCGGCTATTTCCTGGACCGGCATACCCAGCAAAAACCTTGTCGGCACGATAGAGTTGGTGGAAGGCAACTTTGGTCGGCAATTGTTGGATATGATCCAGGCCATTGCCGCCAACTATCCGGTGAACTCGATTACGCTCACCGAAATTGTGTACCATGTGGATGGTTACGGGCCAAAAGACAAGGCTGCTTACCTGACCTACACCGGTCGGACGGACTGGCCGCGCTTGGCTGATGGCCAAATTGATATTGCCGACCCGTCTATCGGGCTGTGGCGCTCGTATGAAATTGGCCGTTTGGTGGAAAAGGCCGCCGCTATTACGCATAAATACGATAAGCAGCTTTTTGTCGAAGTGCGCGCCAGTTCAGATTTGAAGAGCGACGCCACCGACAAAGGGACCAACTACGAACTGATGTTGAAATACGCTGACGAGCTGGTAGTTTGGAGCAACTATGACCTGGCCGGCCATTCGCCCGAGTATGTGCGCGAAATTGTCCAAACGTTGCGGCCATTGGGATCAGACCGGGTGATCGTGTCAATCGGTTTATGGCAAAACAACAGCGACGAAGCTTTGCTGGATAAACCCAACCAGGCAGCTATTGGAGCGAATGAGGTTAAAATTGAACTGCAAGCCGCACAACAGGGAGGGATGACTAATTTTTGGGTTACCCCCAGTTTTCTGCTAGGCGAGGAGCACTGGCAGGTGTTGACAGACTTGTGGGGAAATCACCCCGTCGCACCGTAAGATTGTAGTCAATGACCCACCCGGCGTAAGAACTGTTCGCGCAAAGCGTCGCACCGGGGACAGAGGTAGTAGCGATTGGGCGGGCAGACGCGCAAGGAATCATCTCGGGCCAGGGACGCTCATCCTCTGAAGAGGATCTCCGACAATCGCACCGCGTTTCGACCATTGCCACAACTCCACGGCTTTCACTCAAGACTGCCATCACTTTTCGCCAGCCTTCCCGCGCCACTCGGCGAGTTGCTTGCGTACCCTGTCGGCGTAGGGAGACTCGATCCGCTCGAAAATCTCGAGCGCGGCCTGCACATGGGCGATGGCCTGCGGGCGGTCACCTAGCTTATCCAGCGACAAGCTCATGTTGAAAAGCGCGTTCCCTTCCCCCCGCCGGTCGCCGATCTCGCGGTCAATGACCAACGCCTGTTCGTAGAACTCGATGGCTTTGCGGGCGTCGCCCAGGGCGGCGTAGGCCAGGCCCAGGTTGCCCAGGGCGTTGCCTTCCCCTCGCCGGTCGCCGATCTCGCGGTCAATGACCAACGCCTGTTCGTGGTACTCGATGGCTTTGCGGGCGTCGCCCAGACCGAAGTAGTGGTTTGTCAAGGACCATTTTACTAGTGCACATGGCCCGAAAAGCTAGTATTTACGCGGGTTTGCCAGCTTGGTCACAGGAAAAATGAAGCTTGACAAACCACTAGAGCGGCGCGTGTGCTTGATCTTGCATATCGCACATCGAGTCTCTGCCGATGAGATACCTCCGATTGCTCTACGTTTTCTTCCGCGTGGGCGTCCTGGGCGAACTCGCCGACCGCGTCAACTTTTTCGTGCGATTGTTCCGGTCGTTCTTGGGATTGGGAACGGCGTTGGTAGGACTGGTAATAATCTTTCAGAGCATGTACGAGGCTGGGCGCTGGCCGGTGAGTCTTTACCCAGCCTGGCTGCGCATCGCGTCGCGCTTGTTCTGGCGATCCGGGATTCGATACGATTCGGGCGCTTTTGCCTGAACCCTTGCGAAGGTGTGCGAACCCAAGGTTCGCCCGAACCTTCGCAAGAATCAAATCGTGGAGAAGAATATGGCTGCAAAACTCTGGAGTGATATGTTTGTCCTGGGGCTGCCGGTGCTGGAAAAGATCTTGCGGCCCATCATCGTCTATGCCGTCCTCATTGTCGGGCTGAGGTTGGCGGGCAAGCGCGAGCTGGCGCAGCTCAACCCGTTCGACCTGGTGGTGCTGCTGACCTTGTCGAACACCGTTCAGAACGCCATCATCGGCGATGACACTACGGTCACGGGCGGCATCATCGGCGCGGCGACGCTGCTCTTGATCAACTATCTCGTGGTGCGCTTCCTCTACGGCCACAAAAAGATCGAGGAATTGGTCGAGGGCGACGCCGATGTGCTGATCGAGAACGGCCAGATCAGGATAGAGCGCCTGAAAGAAGAAGTGATCACGCTGCCCGAACTCGAAATAGCCGCGCACAAGCAAGGCTTTGCGTCGCTGGCCGAAGTTGAGCGCGCGGTCCTCGAGCCGGGCGGCACGATCTCATTCATCGGCCAAAAGCCCGCGTCCGAGGCCGCACGCCACGAAGAGCTCGTCGCGCGGCTCGACCAGATCACGCGCGAGTTGGCCGCCTTGCGCGCAGAGCGCGCGGTGCAGGCAGGCGGTTGAAACTTGGAGTATAATGGCGGCCAACTCGCAGCGGTGTATAGCACGCTCCATCCAAAATCTACCGCGCTCAGTGGAAGCACAAACTGCTCACCCTTGCGAAGGTCTTCGGATGTTGCAGCGAATTCCGAGTAACCCTTCGCATGGGTGAGCAGCTAACCGCGCTCAGTGGAAACACACAATGGAGATACCTTTCAACGGCCTGGGCATGTCTTTGGGCAATCTCTCGCGACTGTCGAACGCCGTGACCCGTTCGATCAGCGCCGAGAATTTTTCCGGGGCAAAGGGACAAGGCGGCATGGCGACCGAAGGCACGGGAGCCGTGGCCGCCCGTGAATTGGGGCAGGGATGGAAAGTCTCACCCTGCATCCACGTGCCGGGTAGAGCCACCGTCGTGCTGGCCGACATCGCGGGGCCAGGTGCCATCCAGCACCTCTGGATGACGGTTGACCCGTTGGCCTGGCGACGGCTGGTGCTGCGCTTTTACTGGGACGATGAAGAAACACCATCCATAGAAGCGCCGCTCGGCGACCTGTTCTGCAACGGCTGGTGCGAGCGATGCAACATCGCTTCGCTGCCGGTGGCCGTGAACCCGGCCGGCGGCTTTAATAGTTATTGGGAGATGCCGTTCCGCCAGCACGCGCGCATCACGTTAGAGAATCTATCGCCGGAGGAAACGCGAGGGTTCTACTACCAGATTGACTATACCCTCACAGACGTGGCCGCTGACCGGGCCTATTTTCATGCGCAGTGGCGGCGCAACAACCCTCTGCCCTATCATCAAGTCCACACCTTGTTGGACGGCGTCCAAGGCCAGGGCCACTATGTCGGCACCTACATCGCCTGGGGCGTCCACAACACCGGCTGGTGGGGAGAAGGCGAAGTCAAGTTCTACTTGGATGGCGACACTGACTGGCCCACTATCTGTGGCACCGGCACGGAGGACTATTTCGGCGGTGCCTGGGACTTTGAGCAGCCCAAGGGCGAGTATGGCGTCTTTTCCGCGCCTTTCAGTGGCCTGCCCCAGGTGCTCAAGCCCGACGGGCTATACCGGAGCCAGCAGCGATTCGGCATGTACCGGTGGCACATCATGGATCCCGTCCGCTTCCAGCAAGACTTGCGCGTCACCATCCAGGCTTTAGGTTGGCGCTCACCGTCGGAGGGCAAGTCGCGTTACCTTCCCTTGCAGGATGACATCGCCTCGACGGCCTTTTGGTATCAGGCTGAGCCGCACGCGCCGTTCCCGGCGCTGCTTGACCTCAATGGCCTGGAAGTCATTTGACCGCCGTCTGAACCTTGAACATCTCATGATAAAACCCTAGCGCAATTGATGCGCAATCAACCACACAAGGAGATCGTATGACCAAGATAGCTTTCATCGGTGCAGGCAGCCTGGGCTTTACGCGTGGGCTGGTCAGGGACATTCTCACATTTCCGCTGTTGAAGGATGCCACGCTGGCGTTGATGGACATTGATCCCGAACGGCTCGAGTTCGCCCAAAAATCGGTGCAGCGCATCGTGGACATGGGCCACTACCCGGCCAAGGTCGAGGCCACGCTGGATCGCGCCGAGGCGCTCAAGGGCGCCGACGTGGTGCTCGTGACGATCCTCGCCGGCGGCACAGATGTGTGGCGGTACGATATCGAGATTCCCAAGCAGTACGGGGTGGACATCAACATCGGCGACACGCGCGGAGTGTCCGGCATCTTTCGCGCGCTGCGTACCATCCCGGTGATGCTGGGCATCGTCAAAGATATGGAGCACTACTGCCCGGACGCCACCCTGCTCAACTACACCAACCCGATGGCGATGCTGTGCCGGGCGATGCAGCGAGAAAGCCGCATCCGCCTGACGGGGCTATGCCACAGCGTCCAGGGCACCGCCATGATGCTGGCGAACTGGATCGGCGCGCCTTATGAGGAGATCACGTATACTTGCGCCGGGATCAACCACATGGCCTGGTACGTCAAGTTCGAATGGAACGGCCAGGACGCCTATCCCCTGATCCGCAAGGCCGTCACCGAGCGCCCGGAAGTCTACAACGAAGAGATCGTGCGCAATGAAATGTTCCTGAACCTGGACTATTACGTGACCGAATCCAGCGGCCACAACTCGGAATACAACTGGTGGTTCCGCAAGCGACCCGACCTGATCGAAAAATACTGCACGCATGGCACCGGCTGGAATCCGGGCGAATATGCCTACATCGTCAAGGAGTATCAAAAGGCGGAGCGCACTTGGCAGGCTGAGGCCCAAAAGTGGTTTGCGTCGGATACGCCTATCTCGCTGGAGCGGGGCCACGAGTATGCGTCCCACATCATCAACGCACTCAAGGGAGGCGAGCCGTTCGAATTCAACGGCAATGTGCCCAACACGGGACTGGTGACCAACCTGCCACAGAACGCCTGCGTCGAAGTGCCCGTGTGGACCAGCCGCAAGGGATTCAGCCCGGTGCACGTAGGCGCCTTGCCGCCTCAGTGCGCGGCCCTGACCAACTTGAGTTCATCCATCGAGGAAATGGCGGTGGAGGCAGCTCTCACGGGTGACCCGCGCCTGGTCTTTCAGGCCATCGCCTACGACCCGCTGACGGCCTCGGTGCTGTCTTTGGCCGAGATCAAGCAGATGGTCAACCAGATGTTCGAGCAGAACCGTCCCTACCTGCCCCAGTTCAAGCACTTTGCCGTGTGAGACAATCAAGCAAAACCCTCTGTGAAGGAACGGAGGTGAAGCTTCGACAGGTCGTTACGTGATGAGAGCAGACTCTGATATTTACCAGGTCACCACTCATGCGCCGGGACCGGCCGGACGGTTGCCGCTGGACGCCGATTTTTTGCGTAGTGCGCCCAGCGGCGATGTTTTTGGCTTGACGCAGGACGCGGGCATGGGCTGGCCGGCCCACCAGTTACGCCGCAAAGAGTTTCTGATCCTGAGCACGTTGGGCGGTCTCCGCGCGCCGGACGGCCAGCCGATTGCGTTGGGCTATCACGTCGGCCACTGGGAAGTGGGACTGCTCGCGCAGGCCGCCGCAGAGGAATTCGCTCGCCAGGGCGCTATTCCCTTTGCAGGTTTTGTGACCGACCCGTGCGATGGCCGCACGCAGGGCACGCCCGGCATGATGGACAGCTTGGCCTATCGCAACGACGCGGCCATCGTGCTGCGGCGTCTGATTCGCTCGCTGCCCACACGGCGCGGCGTGTTGGGCATTGCCACGTGCGATAAAGGCTTGCCCGCGATGATGATGGCGCTGGCCGCGCAGCGCACGCTGCCGTGCGTCGTCGTGCCAGGCGGCGTCACACTTCTTCCCGCCGAAGGCGAGGACGCGGGCAAAGTTCAATCGGCGGGCGCGCGTTTTGCGCACGGCCTCATCAGCCTGGAGGAAGCCTCCGAGTGGGGCTGCCGCGCGTGTGCTTCGCCCGGCGGCGGCTGCCAATTTCTCGGCACAGCCGCCACGAGCCAGGTGGTGGCCGAAGCGTTGGGGCTTGCGCTGACGCATTCGGCGCTTGCGCCTTCCGGCCAACCGATCTGGTTGGACATGGCGCGGCGCTCGGCTCAAGCTCTGATGGGCCTGGAAGCAGCCGGACTCACTATCGCTGACGTTCTGACAAAAGATGCACTGCACAATGCGATGGTCACGCACGCGGCCTTTGGCGGCAGCACTAATCTGTTGTTGCATCTGCCTGCCATTGCGCACGCCGCGCGCTTGCCTCGACCGACCGCCGCCGATTGGTCGCGCATCAATCGCCAGACGCCTCGCCTGGTAGACGTGTTGCCGAACGGCCCGGTCGGTTACGCCACGGTTCAGGTCTTTCTGGCCGGCGGCGTGCCCGAGGTCATGTTGCACCTGCGTGAGCTGGGGTTGCTGCGACTCGATGCAATGACGGTGAGCGGACGAGCGATCGGCGAGACGTTGCAAGAATGGGAACGCAGCGAACGGCGGCAGGTTCTCCGTGCGCGACTGCTCGAACTGGATGGCGTGAACCCGGACGACGTCGTCTTGCCGCCGGAGAAGGCGCGTGAGCGCGGCCTCACCAGCACGGTGACGTTCCTCACGGGCAACCTGGCTCCCGAGGGCGCAGTCGTCAAAAGCACCGCGATTGATCCGAGCGTCGTGGATGCCGATGGCGTCTATCGCAAGACAGGCCACGCGCGCGTCTTTACTACCGAGCGTGCGGCGATTGCCGCGATCAAAGGGCAGAGCGAACAGCCTATCCGGCCCGGCGATGTCATCGTGTTGATGGGGCGCGGGCCGATGGGCGGCGGCATGGAAGAAACCCTCCAACTGACGGGGGCGCTCAAGCATCTCCCGTGGGGCAAAGAAGTGGCGGTCATCACCGACGCTCGTTTCAGCGGTGTGAGCACCGGAGCGTGCATCGGTCACGTTGGGCCAGAGGCCATGGCCGGTGGGCCGCTCGGCCAGGTTCAGGAGAGCGATACGATTCAGATTATCATTGACCGGATCAATCTGACCGGGAGCATTGACCTGGTCGGCCACGCGGGCCAACACTACAGTCCGCAAGAAGGCGCGGCTGTTTTGGCTTCTCGCCCTCCTCAGCCTGATCTCGCGCCTGATCCTGATCTGCCGGATGACACGCGGCTTTGGGCGGCGCTGCAAAACGTCGGCGGCGGCACCTGGGGTGGCTGCGTCTATGATGTGGATGCGATCATTAATCGTCTAAGACCCGACAGGTCTAGCTGATCTGTTGGGTCAGGGGGCACACATGTACCTGACCCGACACCAAACTGATCAAGGCCCGCGTTGGGCGCGCGATGGTCATTTCCTTCCACCCAGCTTGAGCCTGAGTGTCCTGCTCGAATTGCGCAAGGCGACGATGATCGAGTTGTTGAACAGCCTGCCGCAAGACGAGCCGGCCACGGGAACGCTTCTCGCGCCGCTCGACCCGCTGCACGAAGTCTGGGCGGCCGGCGTCACCTACCTGCGCAGCCGTGAAGCTCGCCAAGTCGAATCGTCGGTGGCGGATGTGTACGAAAAAGTCTATGACGCCGCGCGCCCCGAATTATTTTTCAAAGCCATCGGCTGGCGTGTGGTCGGGCCGGCCATTCCGATTCGCATCCGGCAGGATAGCCGCTGGAACGTGCCGGAGCCGGAGATGGTCCTTGTCGTGAACCGCCACCAAGAGATCGTCGGCTTTTGCGCCGGGAATGACCTGTCGTCCCGCGACATCGAGGGCGAGAATCCTCTCTATTTGCCGCAGGCCAAAATTTACAACCAGTCCTGCGCCTTAGGTCCTGGCATTCTCCTGGCCGAGCCGGACGAGCTGCGCGACCTGCCCATCCAGCTTGAGGTGCTGAGGCAAGAGGTCTTGGCGTTTCAGGGCGAGACCCGCAGCGCCAAGATGAAACGGCGTCTGCAAGAGTTGGTGGACTATCTCGGTCGAGAGCTCGATTTCCCGCACGGCGTGTTTCTCATGACCGGCACCGGGATTGTGCCGGGGAACGAGTTTACCCTGGCGTCCGGCGACGTCGTCCGAATCAAGATCGGTTCGCTGATCCTGGAAAATCAGGTGCAGGGCTGACCGCTCAGCCGCTCCTGCCGGATTGCGCGGCGGCAGCCGCCGTAATCCGGCAGTGTGCCGCGCTGGCCTGAGCCTGGATTTGCGCGAAGCGTCTACGTTGAGCAGTTACGAGGGTTGTTCAGTTCTCGCCCACCATTGTCCGCCCGGCGATGAGATCACCGGGCTACAGAGCAACGCCCCGTGAACGGGGCTAGCCGGACTCGGCCCGATTCATCGGGCGGCGCTGTTTTGTAGACCGGACATTCATGTCCGGTCGGGGCGACGCCGAGAACTGAACAGTCCTGGAGCAGTTACGAGGAGAGAGCATGAGCAGCAAACGATTGAACCCCGCTTCCATCCCAGAATTGCAGCCCACCCTTGAGCTGCGTGAGCTTGCCAAATCTGCGCCACGGTATCCCTTTGTCGCCACCCGCAAAAAAGAAGCTGAGGCATGGCAAATCGAGTGCCGTCGTGCGCTTGCCCAAGCGGTCGGCTTTCTCGATAGCCCGCTGGTAGACCCTGCACCGGAGACTATCGAGGAAGTTGACCGGGGCGACTTGTTCCGGCGGAAGGTCGTCATCTCCACAGCGCCCCACGCCAAGGTGCCGGTATACCTGCTGATTCCTAAAGGAGTCACAGGCCCATTGCCGGTGATCATCGCCTACGCCGGACACGGGTACGGCGTGAAGGACATTGTCGGGCTGTGGGAAGATGGCGAAGAGCGAACCGTGCCGGATGGATACCACAAGGACTTTGCGATCGCCTTGTGCCGGCGGGGCTTTCTGGTCGCCGCTCCCGAAATCGCTGGCTTTGGAGAACGGCAAACGGATTACGCTTATCTCAACCAAGAGTTGGGTCAGCCCCAACCGACAACGTGTCACAATGCGGCGACCTATGCCTTTATGCTGGGCAAGTCGGTCGCCGGCATGAGAGTGCGGGACGGCATGCGCTTGATAGATTATGTGTCCACCCTGAACGAAGCAGACACCAGGCGCATCGGTGCGATGGGCATTTCTGGTGGTGGCATGTTGACCTTTTTCCACACGGCGTTGGACGAGCGCATCAAGGCGTGTGTTGTGAGCGGCTACTTTTCCAGTTTCAAGGATAGCATTTTGGCGATGCATCATTGCACGTGCAACTTTGTGCCGGGCCTGCTGAACATCGGCGAGATGGCAGACCTGGTGGGCTTGATCTTGCCGAGGCCGATGCTGGTTGAGACAGGCACACGTGACCCGATCTTTCCCATCGGAACGGTGAGGCAAAGCGTAGAACGCGCCAGGCAGATGTGTGCCATCTTGGGAGGAAATCCCCAAACAGACGTAGAGCTGGATGAATTCGAAGGACGGCATAGCATCAGTGGCCGTCGGGCGTACGATTTCCTTTGGGAACGGCTGGCAACCCTACCCATCCAACAACCTTAGAATTGGTAGAGGAGATGAACGTGATCAAACTCGCTATCGTCGGAACAGGCGGCATGGCCCACACCCATGCAAAGGCTTTCAACGCCATCAAAGGGTGCAGCCTGGTGGCAGCCTGCGATGTGATTCCAGAACGAGCAGAAGCTTTTGCGGACAAGCACGGCATCCCGGAAGTTTACGCCGACGTTGACGAGATGTTAGCTCAGTCAAAGATGGATGCTGTTTCCGTCGTGACCCCGGATGCCTCCCATGCTGCTATTTCTTTAAAAGCCATCGCCCAGGGAAAACATGTCCTGTGCGAAAAGCCTCTGGCAACACACTATGGCGACGCGAAGGAAATGGCGGATGCAGCCCAGCGTGCCGGCGTCATCAATATGGTGAATCTTTCTTATCGCAATGCCTCGGCCATTCAAAAAGCCCATCAACTCGTCCAACAGGGCGCGCTGGGCCGAATCATGCACGTCGAGGCCAGTTACCTGCAAAGTTGGCTGAGTGCCAAGCATTGGGGAGACTGGCGCTCGTCGCCCGCGTGGCTGTGGCGTTTATCCACACAACATGGCAGCCGTGGAGTGCTGGGCGATCTGGGCGTGCACATCCTCGACTTTGCCACGTTCGCAGCCGGGGATATCCAGTCGGTCAATTGCCGGCTGAAAACTTTTCCCAAGGCACAAGATGACCGGGTGGGCGACTATGTGCTCGACGCGAATGATTCGGCCGTCATCACGGTTGAATTAACCAACGGCGCGATCGGGACGATTCACACCAGTCGCTGGGCCACGGGACACAGCAACTCGCTGCGGCTGCGCGTCTATGGCGAAAAAGGCGCTCTGGTGGTTGACCTCGATCAAGCTTGGGACACGCTGCAGATTTGTCGCGGCAGAGCGGTGGATAAAGTGGAATGGAAAACGCTCCGTTGCGGCCAAACGCCCAACATCTATCAGCGCTTTATCAAAAGTATCCGCACAGGCCGCAATGACCAGCCCGATTTTGCCCGTGGCGCAGCCGTGCAGAAAATGCTGGACGCCTGCTTTGAATCGGACAAGACGGGCAAGACCCTGGCGGTCTGAACTTTTAAGCCGTTCGACAAGGCAGAGCGGCATCCCCCTGCCGCTCTGCGCTGCCGTTTTACAAAGTCAACTGTGTTATAATATCGCCAAGCTGGCGTTGGGCCAAAAGCCATAGACGATCAAGAGTTTCCCGCTTCGCCATTTTCCCTAACCGGGCCTTTTGATCTGGACGCGGACGAACGCGGATTTTACGGATATTTCAATTCTGATCCGTGTGTATCCGGGCGCGAAGCGTCCGTGTCCGAATGAGAGAAACGGGAAACTTTTGGATGATATTGTGCATTCAACATTCGCAGGTGACGGTCGCGCCTGCGGAGAGCACGAAGAACCCCGAAAAGGAGCGCAATCAAAATGAGTTTGGAACCGATCTATCAAGCCGTCCTGGATGGCGATGCCAAAGGCGCGGAAGCGGCCGTGAAAGTGGCCCTGGCCGCCCATGTCCCCGCCGAAGACATCCTGAAAAAGGCCTGCATCCCCGCCATGGGCGAGGTGGGGCGCTTGTTCGAAGAGGGCGAAAAGTTCGTGCCGGAGATGCTCATCTCGGCGCGCGCCATGCAAACGGCGGTGAGGCTCTTGAAGCCGCTGCTGGCCCAGGCCAACGTTCAGTCGGTGGGCAAGGTGATCGTGGGCACCGTTCAAGGCGACTTGCACGACATCGGCAAGAACCTGGTGGGCATGATGATGGAAGGCTCCGGGTTCGAAGTGGTTGACTTGGGCACGGACGTTACGCCGGCCAAGTTCGTGGACGCGGTGCGCCAGCACAAGCCACAGGTTATGGGCTTGTCGGCCCTGCTGACGACGACCATGCCCTCGATGAAGAACTGCATCGAAGCGCTCAAGGAGGCCGGGTTGCGCGACCAGGTTCAAGTCCTCATCGGCGGCGCGCCCGTGACGCAGGCATACGCCGACCAAATCGGCGCGGACGGGTACGCGCCGGACGCCAGCAGCGCCGCCCGCAAAGCCAAGGCATTGTTGGGCATCGCCTAGTCGTCGTCCACAGCTCCATACAACCCGGTTAGCCGCGCCTGTGAAAACGCGATGGCGTCACGACTTTGCCATCTGCCACAAAACAGAACCCGTGTTTGGGGCCTGTGGGGAGCAAATCACGGGAATGCGGGTCGGACAGAAGCCGGGAATTTTCCCAGCTACTGGTTGTTGGGCGCGTGTGTGCCACGCGAGTCAAGAAATGCTTTTGATATTCTTTGGAGCAAGCAATGACAAATCTTGCGTCATTTAGTCTTCTAAAAGAGAAAGTCAACAAGTATCAGCAGGACAATTCACTCGAAGAGGCCAGTCTTGCGTTCAACTGGTTGGCGCTTGAAGTCATCCTGGGTCTTAATGCGGATGAGATTGAGGAAGCAATTACGGACGGGCCAATGGATGGTGGCATAGATGCCATATATGTTAGCAGCCGAACTGTTCATATCTTCAATTTCAAATACACATCAGAGTTTGCTCACACCAAGAACAGATTCCCAGAGGGCGAAACAAGCAAGGTTCTTGTCACTATGGAGTCCGTTTTTAGCAAAGAGATGTTACAGGATGACGTCAACGCAGCCTTATGGGATAAGATCAATGAAATCTGGGACGCATTTGAACAAGGCTCCCTGAATTTCAGGTTCTATTTGTGCTCTAACGTAACCGTTGCGCAATCAGAGCCGAAGTCGTTCCGCTCGGCTCAAAACTCGAACTTTGACAAGCGCATATACTGAAACCCGCCTGTTTGTGGCAGAATTATGGTTGCTGCACCATTCCATCACACATCAGGAGGGCTTCCCCATGATTCTACCACAAGATGTTCCATCTCAGCGCGGATCAGTGTCTGCCCTCGCCGAGCGACTGGTGGCAGACAGTCCACCTCGGTTGTACTTGCCGGAAGACCAAGCCCGACCGGACGCGGGCGATCTGGTGTTTCGGGTGGGCTACCGCAGTGAAGCCGAACGGATCGCGGCGCTGGTCGGGCCACGCGACCTGGGTCAAGCCGTAGATGCCAGCACCGACCATGCGCTGTTGGTCTTGTTGGGCGAATACGCCCGACAGTTGGGGCTGATCGGCCGCTTGCAAGCCGTGCCGATTGACCAACGGCAAGGCGACTATTCGCCGCAAAGCAAGCTGATCGAATTTCTGGTCGCGATTCTGGCCGGACTGGAACACTTGGAAGACCTGAACCAGGCGTCCGACCCGTTGGTGAAGGATCAGGCCGTCATCACCAGTTGGGGGCAGGCTGGCTTTGCGCACTACTCGGGTGTCAGTCGCACCTTGAGCGCAGCCGGCGACGTTACCCTGCGCGAGGTGCTCCAGGTGCTGGAGACCGTGTCGCAGCCGTTCATTGATGCTGAAGTGATGGCGCTGGCGCGGCACGGGCAAGCGTTGGTATTGGACGCCGACTTGACCGGGCGGAAGGTCAGTTCCACCAGTACGACGTATCAGGGTTCTGGTTTTGGCTACATGGATGGCGAAATCGCCAACGGCTTTCAAGCGGCCCTCACCTCGCTGACGGGTGGCCCGTGTGGACGCTTGCTGTTGAGTAGCCAACGCTATTCGGGGCCGGCTCAGTCGGCCGAGTGCCTGCAAGCCGCGGTGCAGAAAATGGAACAGGTGCTGGGACTGCACCCTCGTCGCCGCACTGAGCAGGTGCAACAGCGGTTGCAAGCTCTGACGACGACGCTGGACCAGCTGCAAGCCTCCCTGGACGCCGAACGCGCCCGCCAACACGACCTGTTTGACGCTTTGCAGGCGGCGCGTCAAGAAGAAGCGCTGCGGGCAGGCCGACATGGAGCGGTTGGCCGCCGAGTTTCAAGCCCGTGGCTGGGTCGAACGCCCGCATAGCCAGCTGGCCCAGGCTCGCCAGCGAGTGGTGAGTGCCCAGAAACGCCAGACTCGTGCCGGGCGAGACTTGCGTGCGACGGCGGCGCGGTTGACCAAGTGGGAGCACGCCTTGGCCGCGGGGCAGGCTCAACAAACGCATTTGCTGGACTGGCTGGCGCAACTGGACAGTGAGAATGTCGCCCTGCTTCATCCATTGACCTGCGTGTTGCGCGTGGATGCTGGCTTCAGCCCGGATGACAATCTGACCTGGTTGATTGAGATGGGGTATGTCGTGTACACCAAGGCGCATAACGGCCAGACCACGGCCAAGCTGTGTCGGCAACTGCCGGCGACGGTGGACTGGCAACGCGTGGGCCGCAACGCCGAGGCGGTCTATCTGCCACACCAGCGCATTGCCGAGTGCCCGTATGACCTGGAAGCTCTGGTGGTGCGTTACCATGTGCCAACCGGGTATCTCTACACGACCCTCTTGTACTACGGCGACCGCCCACCGCCGCAAGTGTTGAAAGATTGGTTCAGTGGGTACAACGCCCGGCAAACGATTGAGGCGGGCATCAAGGAAGGCAAAGGCGTCTTTCGCCTGCGTCACCCGTTGGTCCGTTCGCCCATCGGCATGCTGTTGCAGGAGCAGTTCAGTCTGTTCGCCGCCAATTTCGTGCGCTGGGCCGCGCAGTGGGCCAAGCAACTCGTGCGCCAAGCTAACCATGCGCTGAAAGATGCCCTGACCGAAGTCAAGACACTCGTGCAAGATGTGGCGCACTGTCGAGCTCGATTGGTACACAATGCTGTGGGGCGTGTGCTGATCTTTGATGAGCACGGCCCGTATGCCGGTGCACTCCTGCTCTTGTCGGGTCAAGTCGCGTTTCAGCATGTGTTGCCGTTCTTCAAGAGTTTGAGTTTCTTGCGGCCAGAGACAACTTGAGTCCTGGTTGCGCAACGGTTACGCTAACAAGCAGAAGCTCGACTCACGGGCACAAAAGCGTTTCGAGAAAGCCCTCAGCAAGTATCGAACTGTAGAGTGCTTTTATTTGGACCAAGAAGATCTCGTCAACAAAATTCTCGAAAGAAAATATCGTAGAGTCAATGGTCAATTGACTTTCGTTGAAAAGCAGTATTTCGACCGAAGTGACGGCCCGCTGAAGGGAATAGTTGCCACGGTCTCAGCCACTGATTTAATCAACTTAGTCAAAGACGCAGAAGACGGAAGCAAGATCAACGGGGATGTGTTCAACGACAACATCCGAATATACCAGCCGAAAAACAAGATAAATAGGCGAATTCGCGAAACAGCGCTCTCCGATGAGAACTACGAGTTTTGGTATCTAAATAACGGTATCACTATCGTCTGTGAGAAGTGCGACTACACGCCATCAAGATCTCCTAAGGCCACCCTCACGAATTTTCAAATCGTCAATGGCAGTCAGACGACTCATGCATTATTCCGCGCCTATCTCGAAGATTCGGAAAAGATAGAAAACGTCCTCTTGCTGATACGCATTTGCCAGACAAGCGAGAATCGAATCTCCGAGAAGATCAGCGAGACAACCAATAGCCAGACCCCTGTTAACACACGAGACCTACACGCCAATGACTACGTTCAGAAGAAACTTGAAGAGGAGTTCAGAAGTCTGGGATACGCCTATGAGAGAAAGAAGAACCAACATCAAGATCAACCAAGCGATTTACGTTTGGATAACGAATTGCTAGGTCAGATCTACTTGGCATTCTATCTTGACAAGCCATCCGAAGCAAAAAATACAAAGACTGTCCTATCCGCTAACATGTCAAACACTTGACAGAACGCTATTGGCGTTTCATCCAAGCTGGATTCGTGCATTTGCCGACGTGCGGCAGGCCGGTGGACTGTTCAAGATGTTAGCGGACACCACAAAAAAATACAAAGACCCTTGTATTTGGCGATACATACGAAAACATCTTTGATGAGAATACTGTCACTGCAACAAGAATGCTGCTACCTTACAAGGTGTATCTGCCGATAAACGAGATGAAAAAGGAAATTCAGAAAAGGAAGAGGAAGAAACTCCCTATTAGTGAAGAAGATGCTTTCGTTTCCCGCGCTACGTTCCACATACTTAACGCAGTAAAGCTCATTGCGGATGCACGTTCCTTGGACTTGGAGAACAGCACCGCAGACGCCAAGTCTGCAATTGACACAGCCATAAAATACATTGGTGAAATAACGAAGAAGGAACGCAGGAAGCGAAAAGGGTTGTACACTCACGACAAATTCTTCAAGGAAATCGCCACAGACGCTATCACTCGTGAGTATATCTTGTCTAAGCTGGCAGGGTCAGTATCTAAGCGACGTTCTAAGCGAAGCAACGTAACCAAATAAAATTAGATACTGCAAGCAGGGGCGCGCCCAAGTTATGGTCAGGGCGGCGGTCGCCCACCGCCCTGCCTCCCGAACCGTGCGCCGAGTCCCGTGCGGGGGGAGGGCGGGCAACTGCCCTCCCTACCGCGACGCTGCCCGGCTACACAAGGGGAAACCATTGTCCGGAGATAGCATAGATGTGTCTCATTAGGAGATATTCATGGCTGATTTACCGTGGGAAGATTCTTTGCTTGAACGGAAGTTGCAGTCCGATTTGAAAGACCTGCTGAAAACCCTTGTCGCATTCGCTAACTCTGTCAAGCCTGGGCATGTCGCGGTAATTCTAATTGGCGAGAAAGATGACGGTTCTGTCCAAGGGGTAGATGATGCTGACAACATTCAAAAAGCTGTGCGAGATGCGTGTAACAAAATCTACCCTTCCATACTGTGGCGAACAAGAACATATGAGAAAGAAGGAAAAACCTGCGTTCGAGTTGAAATTGAATATGACGGTGATACACCTCATTTTGGTGGTGCAGCGTGGGTTCGACGTGGCGCTGTGACGGAGGCAGCGTCGGATGAAGTTTTCCAGCGCCTGATCGATTTCCGGTTAAGCAAAGCTCGAGAACTTGCAAAGTGGATTGATAAGGAGATTACCGCTACTCCTGATACAGGAACTCTAGTTGATATTAGCGCTGGCGGTACTAGGTCGTTACTACACCCGCGATGGTTTTTAGGTACGCAGACAGCGACACTTCGATTCGTCAACAGCTTTTGGGTGACGCTTGATGTATCAGGACGGAGAATGTCAGAACCTTTGGAAAAAGTTGTCTTGAGTTGGGATGATAGTCACAACCGTCTGGAAGTATTAATCAAAGTCTAGACAGCGTTAGCATTTTTTCTATAGTTGACCCCTTTGTCAAGACCACAAATTGACCAAAATAAGTAAGACGCTCGTTTCAAAGTGAATAAGGTGTGAGGCCGAAGTGGACCTCGGCCGGCACGCGGTACGACAAGCTCTGGTGCAAC